>ERZ808258.58-NODE-58-length-61910-cov-156.839819_pt1 | contig 61910 bp, 83 predicted proteins | sample MGYA00521280_ERZ808258 | MGnify/ENA primary metagenome ERZ808258 (study PRJEB31516, sample SAMN03275585) | gut metagenome | biome: mammalia-associated habitat; material: feces | host: Papio cynocephalus | place: Kenya | collected 2012-07-19 ...
CCTCTTTTAATTAGGCAAGGGAGTCCACCGTGAAGTAGACTCCCCGCCGGTTTCGGTTAATCCATAGGATTACCGTTCTCGTCAAGACCGATAGCTTCCAGATCAGCCTTGACAGCCTCCCGGAACTTGACCGGAACCCGGTCGAAAGTCCGACGACCTGCGATGATGAGTGCGACATACAGTGCTACCATGTTGTTACCTCCTATCAAAATTTTGGATAAAATATAAAACATGGTTACTCCTCCTCAGCGACAGGATCGCCATTGGTATCGTAGCCACATTCTAACAACTTTGCTTCGACATCCGCCTTGAATTTCTCAGGCACCTGGTCGAAGGTTCTGCGCTTATTGATGATAAGCGTAACATAAAGATTGACCATTTTCCGTTACCTCCTTACTCAGGAATCATTGCAGCGACGGCATCATATAGATCAGCAATTGCTTCCATGATGGCAAGCTGCTGAGAATCGCCAGTTTCCTGACCTGCCATGATCTGAACGATGTTGTCCGAATCATTTGTGCCCTTAATGGCATTTTCAGCCATAAGCAGATTGGTGTATTCATTAAACTCCTGCGGGGTCAGCGCCGCTTCCTGATAAGTCCAGTAAGTGGTTTCATCACCCTGTTCAGAAGTTCGTGTAATACTCGTAATGTCCTTGCGGAGATATACGGTGCCAACAGTAACTTCAAGTGCAGTCGGCTTGACTGTGCTCTCGGCATACTTGTAATTTAACTCCATGCGACTTTCCTCCTTTCGCAGTGTAAAGACTGACGAGTTTTTGATATACCCGCCTCTCGTCGTATTTGTCGTATCTTGAAACCTTCCGCTTCAATTGCTGGAAACTGACACATGGTTTTATCCACTTCCGATACATCAAATAAGTATCAGTGCAATCGATCCAGCCGAGATACGACAACATTTGCCGAGCGTCGAGTATGGTTGCTTTCTCCTTTTTGGAGATTTTGCGAGCTTTTCTCGTGGCCTTGTGCATAATGGATTTCCGAAGAATCGTTCGATTACGATAGAAACGAAAGCCCATGAAGTCCAGGTCACGCCCCTGGTTATTACCATAGGAAAAGCGAAAGACTTGCCAATTCGCTTTAAGTTCCAAGCCAAGCTCCATTTCCAGGTAATCGGAAATTGCTTGTCTCATACGGTGCAAAACCCTCTTGTTACTTCCGAAAACGACCATATCATCCATATAACGCATATAGTGCACAGCGCAGAGCTGCTCCTTGATGAAGTGGTCTAACCCCTGCAAATACCAGTTGGATAGCCACTGAGAAGTATAAAAGCCAAGCGGAATACCAACCTCTGTGACATCAATAATGCGGAATAGTAAATCCAGCATCTTCTCGTCATGAATGGTCTTCTTCAACTTGGCTTTCAAATGATCGTGTGGAATGGAATCAAAGAAATGCCGAATGTCCATTTTGAGAACATACTTGCAATTCTTCGGGTCAGTCCTGATCCACTTCTCAATGACCTGTTTTCCTTTATGGGCGCCTCTGCCCGGAAGACTGGCATAGCTGTGTTCGTACATCCCTTTGCAGAACATCGGCTTCATGGCGTTTACGATGCAATGCTGAACAAGCAGCTCTTCCATTGTTGGGACAATGATAGTGCGCTCCTTGCGAGTGATTCCGTCATAAATGTAAACCGGCACATGCTCGGCGTTTTCGTAGTTGACTATCCAGTCTAAGGACTGTTCAACTGCGGCATCGTCAGACATGTGCCGGTGTTTTATGATCTTCCGGAATCTCTTACTGTGTTTTGCTTGGGATAGAGCGTACCGTCGGTTCGTTTCGGATATTGTTTTTTCGTACAAGTGGTTATAGGATTTCATGTTCTCTCTTATCCTCTCATCCGCTTTCGACTTATTCTCAGCTACTCACAGATGCTTGCACCGAGTTAATTTTCACCAAGTGGTGAGGAAGAGATGCGGATATCTCTTGCCATTTTGAAATGGCGGCATACACTGCATTACGGAGAGCTTCTTATGGATAAGATAGAGCCGCGCCATTGTTCGAGTTCGAATTGGACGCCGTATTGTTCAGATTAGCGTAGAAAGGACCGACCATCAGGTCATTGTTCCAGTTACCGCCGACATACGCGCTGGGCGCAGTGTATACCCCTAATATTTAATTGTTTTCGTTTACCCGGCGAACCTAAGGTTCTCCCGTCCTCTCCTCGCTGCTTACGCAGCAGCAAGCGGTTTACAAGAGAGAGCCGCGCCAATGTACGAGTCCGAAAAGGACGCCGCAAAGTTCAGAAAAGCGTAGAAAGGACCGACCAACAGGTCATAGTCCCAGCCACCGCCGACAAACGCATAATTGACCTGGCTGTTATTGTACCACATACCATCAGCCTCATAAGTGCTGCTCGAACCGCTTGCAGTAACAGGCAGTCGTCCGAATGCTTCTGTCTTCATGCTGCTGATATAGCCGCCGGAAGAACCAGCCGGGGTAGCATTTGCGATAGTCTTATACCCGCTGCCGTCTGTATTGTAGTCGGTTGCGGTAGAACCGTCGTGAGTACCACGAGTCAGCTTGACCTTCTGCGTACCATTGGCGTTGATCCAGCCGGCAATACGACGCCACAGGTTGCCCCAAACATTCTCCATGCCGAAGACCTTCACACCGGAAGTCTGGTCATTGGAGCCCCAGAACATGCCCTTGGTATTCATCGTACCGGGGGCAATAGCATTACTGTTGGAACTCTTGCACCGTCCGTAGCCGAATGCAGTCTGGCACTCAGTAGAACGAGCCATCATAACCAGCAGATCCTGAAGCAGCAGTCTGTCAGCCAGCACCTCGGTGTACCAGTCATTACCATTTGCCTTTGCATAGGTGATTTCATTGGCAGCCGTAGTGTTTACGCTGTTAGCTGCACCGCTGATAGAACGCAGCTTACCGGAAACCAGAGAGCCGAAATAGATGGGGGTATAGAAATGATCGATCTGGTTGTTATTGCGGTCATAGTTACACCAGCAATCCCAGTCATCATCCTGCGGGGTATCAGAGCAGCGGAAATGATAGACACCGTTCTCCTCCCAACGCTTCGTATAGATCTTCGGCCATTCCATCATGGCATTGCCGCCAAAGGAAGTGTCTGCGACTTTGGAGGCAGAACCATCCACTTTCTTGGTGTAGTCATCCGGATTGAGGTAATGATCTACGACACCCGCATAGGTCAGCATACAGGGACGAGGCATAAATTTCTCACCCGGGTCAAATGCCCAGCCGCCATAGCCGAATTTGCCGGTGCTGAAATCCATCGCTGCCGGCGTAAACGCCGCATTATCCACATCAGAAGGATAAGTTACTCGTCCGGTAGGACTGGAAGTTGCCTTGACCAGGTCATAACCGAACAGATAATCTCTCTTCTTCGGTGTTACACTGGTTCTATTCGCTTCGCTACGATTATAGGCACCGGTACTGGTATAAGGGAATGCTGCGTAGTAATATACCACGCCGACCGTTACATCAGTGTCCGTATAAGTGCCGTTCGCAGTGATGTTCTTGAACAGCTCTCCCTCAGTCTCACTGGTAGGATAACCAGTCGTGCTTCTACGGATGACTGCGCCGGCAACACCACTCGGCAGCTTCGCCGTGATCTCAACCTTGACCGTGTCAGATGCCGAGACATATACCGACTTAGCGGAAAATACCTGCATCGGCTCCGGTTCATTGACAACTACACGGTTAGCTTTATTTCTGTTATACACACCCTGTGTGGTATAAGGAAATGCAGCATAGTAATAGGTTCCGGTAGGAGAAGCGCCGCTGTCTGCGAAAACAGTAGACGCCTTGATGTTGGCGACCAGATCGCCATCGAATTCGTCCTTCGGGTAGTCGGTCGTCTTCCTCCGGATAATTGCACCCTCCACGGTGCAGAGTGTCTGGTTATTCACGACCGTGTCATTGGGAAGTGTAGCTGTGACTTTCACAACGCCATTCTCAGCAACCACGCTGAATGCCAGCATATTGGACGGCTCAATGCCGCCGAAGAAGTGTCGGTTTTTTCCGAAAATCAGATCTTCTTCTGCCATTTTGATTATTCTCCTTTCGCTTTAAGAATAAGTTACAACGGTGCTGATAAGCTTGCCATCTGAGTCAAAAGTCTTAACGGCTCTCGCCACTTCTGCCCCTGCTGCACTCTTCAGCACATTTGTCATAGTTAGGAATCCGTCAGAGAAAGTCTTCGTCAAAGTTCTGCCATCACTTGCAGTAGAAGTAATAACAGTACCGTCATCCGAAAACTCTTTGGTTCCGTCTTCGAAGCCGACCAACAAAATCCGCTTGACCTCTTCCTTGTCAATCTCAAGTTGCAAATTGCCGGCGACATCACCGCTGAGCTGATTTTTCATCTGATTATACCAGGCAAGAAAATCAGCCTGCTCAGATGCGATCCACTGGTCAAGAACAGTCTGCTCCTGCTGGAGGTCGGCTTTCATTTCATTGAACCAGGTCGTGAAATCGCTTTCCTCCTGAGCAATCCAGTCGTCGACTTCCTGAGATCGAGCATCGGTAAACCGATCAAGCTCGTCCTGCCATTTACCAAGCAACTCGTCCAGGCTGATAGTCTGGAGAATGCCGGTCACAAACGGTGTGGACTCCGTACCAACCATAGGGGTAATGTCAGCTTGATTGATGACCGCAGTACCGTATTTTCTGTAAATATAACAGAGAGGGTACTGATGGACATTTCCCTCGTTCGTCAAAGTCGGTCTCGACGGTGCACTGGACGGATTACCCTTGACAAATTTGATAGTGTTCTCACGCACCGACTCGGTTCCGTTTACCTCCAGAACCACGGCATCGATACGGTCAAGAAGCACTTCTGCTTCCGGGGCAGTCATCGGCAGGATACTGTCATTGACTGTCCAGGTGTGGTCGAACCAGGCTTTGCCGACGCCGACATTCACGGTAAGACCGCCTGCTGCCTTCACCGCAAAAGCAGTTCCGATAGAGGCAAATACACCATCGATGATGAGTCCATCAAAGATAGCCGATATCTGTGCGGCATTGTATTTGCGGTCACCGTTAAGTGAATTGAAAAATCCGCTTGATACGCTCATTCAGTTTCTCCCTCCTTACTTTGAAATAGTTTTGAAGGTCGGATAAATTGACAATCCTTCCTCACTGTTTGAGATGACCAGCTCTGAAATGTAAGCTGAACCCTCATTGCCGTATTCATTGGCGATTTGAACGATGTCTCCGATGAAGAAGTCCTCACCGTACTTGAACAGTCGAGTAACTTCAACTTCTCCCTCAAATGCGGTAGTCACAATATGGTCAGCCAGGTTCTTCAAACCTTTTGTCTGAAGCTGTGCCATGTACTCCGAATCCGAGAGGGTTCCGTCTTCGGTATCAGACGAGATGTCACGGGCATCTGTAAACAGTTCACGTCGGTCAAGTCCTGAAGCTGAACCCACGATAGCGGTTCGCCTTGACGCTCCTTCACCTTCTCCTGCGACCAGGGTTACATTTCGGAAACTCGCTTTGGATGAATAGTAGTTGCTATTGATGATGTTCTCAAAGTTCGGAGAGAAAACAACATACGGATTTTCCGTCTGCTCATAAGAGCGATCTACGCCGGCATACAGACTAAACGCAAACTTGTTTTCATCTGTCAGTACGATCTTGAACCCTATATTGTTTTCCTCGCAAAGTCCCTTAATGACATCGTACAGACAGTCGCCTGTGTATTGGTTGTCGATTTTCAGACTTGTGATTTTAGGGTCTGTGGATGGTACAAATACAAAATTGGAGATCTTTCGGTCGGCAATAGACGGCGAAATGATGCACTCATTCAACATTGTCTGAATGCCATTTTGAAGATTTCCGTTGAAAATTCGCTGCCCCCAGATGATACGGCGTTCAAGGATAGACTCCAGTGACCTCCCGGTTACGATAAGATGGTTTCCTTCTTCGGTGTCAGCATTGATCTTGATGTCCTCGATAATCATACAGTGTTCCGAATCCTTCAGCCACAGATAGTAATCCTCTTTCAGATACTGCAAGAGTTGTGTATCCATAGCGAAGAATATCTCGAAATCTCCATACGAGTTGTATCGGTCAGTCCATATCATGGACTCGTAAGTATCTATGACGGCTACAGACTCGAAATCGGTGTTTAAGGCCAGAAGTTCCATAGTTATACCCCCTCATAGATGACTTTGTTTTCAATCCTAAACTGAAGATTAGTAACGCCACTGTCAGCAGTAAATGCGAAAATATTATCGCCTTTTGCCAGCGTGAACCAGTCGGTATTCTTATCCAGACAGTTTAGGATGTTATAAGAAACGCCTTCACGAATCAAAGTAATGCTCTTATCGCCCTTTGAGGTGTTAATGACGATATCGTCACTTGCAACAATGCCTTTTCCCGTCAGCTTTTGGAGCTTCACAGTATCGATCTTCATGACTTCTCTGGTTTCCGTATTGTAAATGTTGATGTTACTTGCCGGACCGATGGCATGAATATAGATCGTTACACCGATTTCGGCGTCCCCATAGTAAGTGATGACACCCTCGGTCTTGATTTGGATTTCACCAAATACAAGCAGTGGTTCCGTCAGGGACTCATTTGAGAATGGAAACTCGAACATTGGGTCAATACTGTAGAAATCCGTTACATTGTTTCCATCCTCTCCGGCTGAATAGAAGAACGGGTCGGGGCAAATGATCGAGATCGATGTCCCTTCCTGTGAACTGAAAATGTTTGGCTCATTTGATTCCACATAGCCGCTTGTTCGTACATATCGGTTATCGGTTTCAATAATGATCTCAACATTTTTCTTTGCCGGAAAGTATTTGTAGGATTTCTGTCGCACATCCTCAATGGTTTCTCCGTAAACCGTATCGACAAATACGATTTGGAAAACAATGTTCCGTTGACTCAGTCTGGCGGAGTTAAACATAGAGCCGTCATTGGTGACGACTTCTGTCGTGTTGACAGTTGCTTTGACCGGACCTAAGCCGGTTACAGACTTGATGAGGAAGCCCGAAACCTCAGGCTCCCTCAAGTCAAGTTTGATCCTATCACCTAAGTAATTGGTGATAGCGAATGAATGAATCATGTTTCCACCAATCCTTTCAACGCCGAGAACTGATTCTTTGTCTGACGATAAATGTCAATCCTCGACAGTGCCTTAGGCGAATAGTTGTTTTGTGTGAAATTGTAGTTGTTTCCGGAGGTAGGCGTAGTACCGCCATTTTGAACGACGCTGCCGCCCTCACGCTCCATACCGGCACTAATCTTCATTGCCTGATTTCGACTCAGAAGTGCCGATAGTCTACCAGCACCCTCTGTTACATCAGACAGATCAAGCAGCGGTCGAATCGTCGGCTGAGAGTCAATCCCGTTTTCAATGAAGTCACTAATCTTGGAAACTGCATTGCGAAGTCCCTCTTTAGCCGACTTTGCAACAGATGCACCGGCATCGTAAGACTTATCGGTGTAGTCGATCAGAGAATTGACAAAGCCCATACCAAAGAATCCGCCAATTCGATAACCGACTTTGGACGGCGAGTTGATGTCAAGCTCAGCTTCCGCAGCCTGTGCAGCAGCTCTTGCCATTGCTCTGGCTCGTGCTTCTGCATACCAGGTGTACTCGTCAATACCCTTAGCGAAGCCTTCAACAAGATACTTACCGGCGTTGTAGAAGTCGGTGTACTTATTTCGGATCGCCGTCAGGCAGCTGTTGATGATCTGGACAAAAGCATCTTTTGCAAGCTGATTCTTTGTCCGAATACCGGCAATGAGATTCGTCATTGTGGTCTGTCCAACGGTATTAAACTCGTAGAACTTACTTCGGATCGCCGTCAGGCAACCGGACACGATAGTGACAAATGCCGACCGAGCCGATGCATCGCCGGTACGAATACCGGAAATGAAGTTGGTCATCATAGTCTGCCCCATGATCGTAAACTGACTGTACTTACTTGTAAAAGCAGTAACAATGCCGTTGATTAGAGTGTTCACCGCAGTGTCAACACGAGAGCCAGCATTCGTAAAAGCATTGATAAATCCGTCAACACCTGCATTGCCCAAATTCGTAAGATTTTGAGCAAATGTGGACATCCCGCTTGTGTCAACACTCGTAATACCGTTTGCCAAGTCCACAAGATTTCTGAATTCGGCAACTACTCCGCTTAACTTAGCGGCATCCACACCACTGACGCTATTGTAGTACGCAGCAAAAGACTGGCCAAAGGATACCAACTGTTCGCCGAAGCTTGCAATATCATTATCACCTGTAAACCAGGATACGATGCCACCACTATTCGGCAAATTGTTCGAAAGTTCGGCCAGAGCTTTAGCGGCATTTGCAGAGTTTGTGACAACGGATGCATCTAACCCCGTAATGCTATCGGCATATGCTTTCAGCAATGGACCAAATTCAGATAATTCAGTTCCGAATACGGAGAGTGTATTGTCCCCAGTAAACCAACTTACTGCTCCACCCTGATTCGGTAGATTACCGGCCATTTCTGCTAAGGCTTTAGCGGCATTTGCAGAGTTTACAACCACTCCGGAGTCCAAACCTGCAACACTGTCTGCGTACTCCTTCAGTTTGGGTCCAAACGCCATGAGTTCATCAGCGAACATCGACAGGTCGTTTTCGCCGGCAAACCATCCGACAACACCTCCGGAATTTGGCAAATTGTTGGCCATTTCTGCTAAGGCTTTAGCGGCATTTGCGGAATTCACGACCACATCCGCATCGAGTCCCTGTACACTGTCAGCATAGGCTTTTAATTTGGGACCAAATTCCATAAGCTCTTGTGCAAAGGCAGAGAGGCTGTTTTCACCAGCAAACCATCCGACTACTCCTCCGGAATTTGGAATTTCCGAAGCAAACTCAGCGAGCGCTTTTGCAGCATTTGCTGATGACTCCACAACAGATCCATCAATCCCTTTGATCGACTCGTAATAAGACGAGAAATATGGAGCAAACTCTGCTAATTCTTGCCCGAATTTTGTCATGGACGCACCGCCTGTAAACCAGGAGGTAAGACTATCCAGAATGTTGGCAGCAGTTAAAATAAGGATTGTCTCTGCAAGTGCTTTAACGCCCGCTAAAGCTGAGGCATCAATGCCCGATGCACTATCGAAAAATGGTTGCATATTGGTCATAAATAGGGATAGATTTTCACCCATAACCGGCAAACTACTGCTCATCGTTTCCAATAAACCAGAAGCAATATTTCCGAAGAAGGAGCCTATGCCATATCCGATTTGTTCCAAGAGCGAGATGCCCTTACTGACAAACAACTCCATGTCAGGGAAGTATGCCACCAAGGCACCGACACCAGCCATAAGACCGCCAATGCCAACGATTAGGGTGGCAAGAGCGCCTATACCAATAAAAGCTGCTGGTCCGCCTGCTCCCACAAGAGTCAAAATTGCACATGCTGCTGATAGCGAGAGAAGCAATGTAGACAAACCTACAGCAATTTCCAAAGTCGAGCCGAGGTTCATGGAAGCCAAAACTCCGATAATCGCGGCCAATCCAGCTACGATCAATGTCATCACACCAATTGCCGCCAAAGCGGTAGGTGCAATTGTGCCCATCTTTCCGATCACCAGAATAGAAACGGACAAAGATGTCAGCAACAATGCCAAAGCCTCCGCAACAGGTACAACAGAATTTGCCGGTAAACCAGCAAGTAAATATATAACTCCACCCAAAGCAGCCACAACTGCTGTGATAACCGCTAAGGTTCCGGTTGCGGATTTTGCAAGCGATGTGGATGCCACGAGCATTGCAAAGGTGGCGATAACAGCAGACAAAGACAGAGACGCCGACTTAAGATTTTCGGGGCTAATCATGGACAAGGTTCCAAGCGCTACTGCTAAAATACCGATTGTCACAGACAGCAAGATCAATGTGCTTTTACATTCCTGTGCTAAGGCAGTCACTGCAATCAACCCAGCGAACATAATTTCCAAGACAGAAATTGCCGTAACAGCCCTTGTAAGGCCATCAGGCTCGATGTGACTCAGAATCACAATAGCACCAGACAGAACCACAAGTGCACCCGACATCATGAGAAGCATTGCGCCAGCCTTTGCAGCATTCGCACCGGCGAAATTAGACAGTGCCACTACTGCTCCAAAGACCAACAGAATTTGAGACACTGTACCAGTAACTTGAGATAACGTACTCTTATCCATACTGGCAATCATTTTGAAGGATATCATGACCAATATTAAAGAAGCAGACATAGCAAGAATCCCCACTCCTGCTTTTGCCGCATTAGCTCCGGCAAATTTGCTCGCAGCCATAAGCCCCGCGAACATTGTCAATATTGTAGCAAAGCTTTGAATGCTGGACTTCATATTGTCGATGTCCATGGCGGCAAAATCTTCAAAAGTCGAAATGAAGATTTTTAATGAAGCTGCCAGTGCCAAAACGCCGACCGCAGAACTGAGCTTAATGGATTTACAGGCCAACGATACTACTGTCAGACTTGCCAATACACCCAGCAGCATACCAACAGAACGGTCTAAGTGCTCAAATTTGACTTGGTCAAGATCTTCCAATGCACTTACCATGATTTTCAAGGATGTTGCAATAGCGATAAGACCCAAAGACCCCTTTGATAATTTGGGAGCAAGTTTTCCAAGAAGACCAGCAACGAGAGCCAATCCTCCAACCATGACTCCTAAAATTGCAACATTTCCCCAGACCTTATCGCCGTCCAAACTTTCCATGGTTTTTAACGCGCCAACAAGAATTAGTAGCGAAGCAGCTATTCCGACAATAGCAAGAGAGTTTTTAGTGCTTGTCCCTCCAATTTTGCTGATAACTCCCATAGCCGTGGAAACAGCGAGTAGACCTGCTGCTAATACGCCCAATGCGCCAACAGCCGACCACATCTTTTCCTGATCCAGCAAGGTGAGGAGTGCGATAGCACCTGCAAGTGTAGCAATAGCAAAGGCAACATTTAGTAGAGCTTTGGATTTGGTTTGCAGTGCAAAAGCGTTGATTGCTTTCTTTGTGCTTTCCAAAATACCATTAAAATTTTTAACAACATTGGCAATATCACCGAAAGGACCTGCCAATTTCTCAAGAGCATCTCCTATTTTCTTGATGGTGACAATCAGTCCCGCGCCAAGTCCAACAGTCAATAATTCGCCCATCCCAAGATTGTCGCTTATTTTTGACCGAGCCTCTAATACAAAATTTGCTAATTTTCCTTTAAACGTGTCGATACTCTGACCTGCTTCTTCAAGACGGGTTTTAATATTTTCCTTGAACTGGTCAATAGCTTTTCGCACATTGTCAAAACTACTATCAATGTCCAGGAAGTAATCCACCACATTATCTTTGAAATCCTTAAGAATAGCACGAACATCATCCAGAGTAATGGAATCCATTTCTCTAAGCCTACTTATAAAAGCTTTGATTTGTTCAATACCACCGGAGAAATACTTACCTGCATCCTTACCGAACAAAGACATTTGCTTGTAGACGCCTTCAAGAAGATCGCCAAATGTCTTAATTCCTGAGGTCTCAAGTTTTACCTGGATTCTGTCTCTTAATAAGCGAAAAGCTGAGATAATATTATCAAGAACTTTGGCAACGGCGTCACCAACTTTTTGAAATACTCCGCTGGTTTTGATGAACTCGTCAAATTTAACGATGGCATCACCAATGCTGCCGGTAAAGCTGAGAATTCCGCTTCCGAGGTCTCCAAATCCTCCGAACAGTGGTCTGATTGCTCTAAAAACAGCAGAAAAGGCTTGCTTAACAATATCTAAGATCGCGAATAAACCTTTGAAAGTTGATTTCAGATTTGCTGAAGCTGCCTCACTGAGTTTCAGATTTTCAGTAAATTTACGCAAATTTTCAGTGATCTTATAAATTTGCTCTGAAGTCGTTGGCGGAAAGATCTCTCTGAATGCTTCTTTAATTGTTCCGAGTACATCCATTAAACCTTTTGCAGCGTTCCAAAGTGCCTGAATAATGTTTTCCCTGCCAGAGGGTCTAAGCATTTTCTTTGTGAATTCGTCCATCGAAATAGAGCCATCTTTTAAACCAGTGGCGAGCGTTTCGATCTGAGTTACCATCTCAGAAGTGTACCCGGCAGCCTTGCGTTCTTCTGCCGACATTCCAGACATTTTGTTTTGAAGGGCAAACACAGCATCCGATAAGGTCTCAGAAGATATAACACCATCCTGCAATCCTTTTTTCAAGGCATCACTAAAACGATCAGAATCGGCGACCATCTTATCAAACGCGTCACCATTTTTTCTGGCCACTTCTTGGATGGCTTCAATGTATCCGGCTTCATCTTGGATACCTTGATCCAAAAGTTGCTTCCAACCAGAACTCAACGCTCCACCAAGTAGTTCATTTCTTGCCTCTGCCGATTTGGATATGATATTTCCAACCACATCAGATACTTCGGTTAATAGCTCTTTGGCCTCCTCGAAGTCACCGACAAGAATTTCCCATGTTTGAGTCCAGCCGGATTGAGCACCTTCTTTCAGCGTGTCCCATAACTGAGTAAAAGTCTTGACCTTGGTTGCAGCATCCTCAGCGGTTTTTGCCATCTCAGCAATAGACTTAGCTTGTTCCGCACTAAATCCTTGCTGAATGAGATCAGCTTCTGTATAGGCTCCTGCAAACTGTTTAAGGGTTTCGGTTAGCACTTCGGTCGTCAACCATTCGCCCTTGGTCAAAGATTCTCGGAACGACCCGTAGGTATCAATGGCCGCTTGTGCACCTGTTCCCAAAAGTTCGGATGTACGAACCAAAGCATCCTGAAAGACCTTTCCGCCCATGCCGGCATTTACAACAGAATTCCAATCCATCAGCGAAACTTTTCCCGCAGCCAAAGCCTGAGAAAGCTGATACATTGCGGTGGATGCTTGTTGTGATGTGGAACCAGAAACAGCGGCAAGGTTAGCAATACCTTTGATCGAATCAACAGAGGTTTGCAGGTCAACACCAGCCGCTGTAAAAGTGCCGATATTACGAGTCATCTGCGTAAAATTGTAGATGGTTTTATCAGCGTAATGGTTTAACTCATCCAGTGCATTATTTACCTGTTGTAAATTGGTACCCTGATGCGAAGTGTTAGCCAGAATAGTCTGGATCGCTCCAATCTGAGTTTCATACTCCTGAAAGCCTGTTTTGATTGGGTCGATAGTCAAAGCAGAAAGCATCTGCTTGCCGGTATTGATTACTGAGTTTGTGATATTTGCAAGGGCGGTTACAGCTATAACCTCAAGAGCTGAAAAACGCATCTTGACCGTTTCGACCGCATTACCAAGTCCGGTCATATCCACTTTATTTGCAGCCTTTTCAAGATTCTCAAAGCCATTTGTGGCGCCTTTCATATCCAGGCTCTTCTTCAATTTATCCAATGTAGATAGGCTGGTAGAAACGCCGGCTTCAAACTGCTTATTGTCAAACCGCATTTCTACGACTCTTTCGTCGATAGTTTTACTCATAGCTTCGTAACCTCCTTCCATGCTTCATTTGCAATTTTGTCAAAAATAGGCTGGATGGCAGGGTTGATGTAGTCTCGACCCTGTACCCAGCCTCCGTTACGAGTTCCATGACCATATTGCAGAATGATCGCTATCGGAACCCCATTTTGAATATTTGAGTTGTAAAAAGTGATCTTTGCAGATCCATTTCGGTTTATGATCTCGTAATACCATGAACTGGCGGTCAAACCGGAATCGACAGGCGTTGCAGACGCAAGAGCAGCGACCCCTTCTCGGCCATACTTGTCGAGGTCTCCGAGATGGACCACTTCTTTTGCCCTCTCCAAAAAGCGTGTAACCTTAGAGAAGTCTCCCTTGTGACTGAACCTTATCATTCACGGACCTCCTTATTTAAGAAGCTGATTAACCCGATTCTGTATTACGGAAGGATCGTAACCAGCCGCCTTCAGACGATTAGCCCTGTCCGCACCGTTACCCCACAGACCCTGAATTACTTCGCGGGCAATCTGGTCAGTACCTTTCTTGGTCGAAGATGCCGAAACTGCCGTCCCGCTTTTAGTTGTTACATAGGTATCGAATCCAGCGGCTTTCAGCTTTGCAGCCATCGCATCGGCATTCGCCTTCTTACTGAAAGCACCAACCTGAATCTTGTATAGGTTATCGACCTTGACCATATAAGTGTCAAAACCGGCAGCTTTCACTTTCTGAAGCATTGCGTCGGCATTTGTCTTATTGCTGAAGGCTCCTGTCTGTACCCGATAAAGCACCGGATTATCGGCAGGCTTCTCAGTTCCGCCAGTAGCGCCCCCAAGCTTAGCTGTAACTTTAGACGCAAGATCACCCATTCGAGCATACATCCAATCGCCAGGGCAGCTCTTGTTGGCAAACCAACGGTGCACAGTCAAAACCATTTCATTGGAAGCCGGTTCGTAGTTCAGAGTCTTTGTCTTATCGCCGAACCAGAGCAACTTAGTTTTTCCGTAACGCTTGCAAATGTCCGTGCAAAGCTCGATCAGCTTGGCGTACACGACATCATTGAACGCATAGGGATGTGTAGCGTCGCTGGCACATTCGATCGTAATTGCACGCTGGTCATTTGCATTAGAAGAGGAGCACCAGGAACGGTTCTTTTCCTCTACATACATACCCACTCGGCCATCTACACCGATACCATACTGGCAGGAAGCCTGCCGGGAGGTCGGAGCAAAAATATTGCCCAAGGTTTCTACTGAGCACTGACCGACTACACAATGAGGTGTGATACGGTCGACGGCGTGGGTTCTCTGCCCAGAATGATTAGGGCTTAACTTGGTATAAGATACCAGGGGGCTGTTACTCATTTTTAGTTTCCTCCTTCACGCTCTGAATCTGTTTCAGCATCTGAATGACCTTATCGTAGCCAACGGTAGAGATCAGGAAGCCCAGATACATCAGAACGACGATCTCAACCCCAATCTTCATAGTAAAGACCGTATCGGTCATGATAAGGTAAATCACGCTAACAGCACAGGCGATCAGGACGGACAGAACAGCCGCAAGAACATTAGAAGAATACTTGACCTTCGTTCCGTCAAGCAGCTTCTTAATACCCTCTACTGTCAGATTCGTGATAACGGATACGATCAACAGTGCTGTAGTCAAAAAACTGATAGGCATAGCTAAACCTCCTCATAATTCGTATTTTCTTCCGGTTCGTTTTCCTGCTTAAGCCGTTCTTCGCGCCTTTCAAAGAATGTTTCGAAAAGGGCTTTGAAGAAGTAACCAAGCATAACCCCGACAACTGTCGATGCTATTGTACTGGAAAGCGATTCTGCAATTTGCACTTGCCCCATAAACGCAAGCACATAGGACAGTTGCAGATCAATCAGTGAAACCACCAGAATGATCGCCACTGCTTTTTTAGTAAAAGTTTTGAGCCAATTGTTATAAGGCTGTTTCTTATGGCAAACTCGCCTTAACATGCATTTTCGGCATCGTCTGTTCATTCGATCACCCCTTAGAACCAAAGCGCTTTCGATTGGCAGCGTTAATAGCCGCATTTCGATTCCACATTTCACGCTTACTTCTTCGCTTAGGCGGGGAGTTCTTGACATTGCATACCCGTATGAGTGTCAACAGCCTGTTCAAATGCCATTTCTGGAACTCCACGGGGATGTTATAAGAAATCATCCAGTAGTAAATGAGCTCAGATGTAACCGTTTCTTTGTGCCCTCTGGTCTGCTTGTCCTCAATAAGACAAGTAGCGGTCATAGGCGCTTCAATATACGCATTGATAGCAGCATAGTTTTCAGCAGATAGCCGAGTATATACTTCGGGATCGACATTTTGGGTCAAGGTCATGCATCGTACATAATCAAGAATTTCCTCGTCGGTCTTTTCTTGTTTTCCGAGAAATGCCTTATTCCATTTGCTTTCCCATTTTGAAAGAGAGACTAAGGAATGCTCCAACTGCAAAGTCTGCTCTTTCTTGTAGATAAATTCCTCATGAATTTCATCCCAAAACTCGGCAGCCGACACAGTAATTTTCAGCATTCCTTAGTCCTCCGAGCTTTCTTTAATTAGATGCGATGGGTGCAGCCTGCTTATTGCCGTTGACACGCATCACACGATTAACAAATTCAGATGCGGCACCGGCATCGGTGACAAGCTTCTCGAACAGCACTTCATAAGCGGGAGTTTCCATAAAGCTACGGGAAATTTCCTCGGACTTCATGAAGCGTCTGCCGTCATCGCTCTTCTCACCATAAGCAGTCTTAATAAAGTTCTCAAAGAACTCCATAATGAGAGCCCCATTCGGACTTGCAGCGATACTCTTGAGCTGAACATCGTAGCCGCCTTTGGCACTCGCCTGCATCTTCACGATTTCGGGCTTGGACAGGTCGAAGTAAAAATCTTCGGTTCTCTGAACACCATTCAGATCGGTATAAGTGATAGTTTCCTTAGTCATTGAAATTTTCTCCTTTCAAATTAAAAAAAGTAGGAGCCGCCAGCTTACCTGAGTACGGCTCCATAATTCTTACAGATTAGCCTTCCGGATTCTGAGTCTTATCGAACAGTTCGATAATCTCATCAGGCAGAGGCAGACGAGGCTCGACACCATCACTACCACCGGTGGTAGTCGGGTCCTTACCATACAGGATCTCTTCCAGCTGAGTCATGAACTCGGCACTAAACTTAGTAGAGTCAAAGGTCAGGGTAGCGGTCGGCTTCAGCTTCTTGCCGTTGACCAGTTTGTTGATAGAGACAGGCGTGGTACTGATCTCCCAGGACAGGGTAGCCGCCTCAGGGCTGTCATTAACAGTGCTGTAACCCTTCTCAGAAGGAGCAGCCAGACAGCCGTAAACCAGATGCAGCTTGTAGCCGTAATCGTTCAGGTCGGTATCGTTGCCCAGAATGGTGCGATATGCCAGACCGAAAGTTTTACGAGACTGCTGACCGGCATACATACCGGGCATGATCTCAACAGAACCATCACACTCGGCAAACTCATCGGGGTACATATACGCCTCGACGGTAGCACCGAACTCCTCGTTGGAAACCAGGTTCACATACTTGATGTTATCGGCGTAAATCGGGGAAGCCTCAGCACCGGAAGGACTTTCGGTAACGGCAGTCAGACCATTCCATGCAACGCCCTTATTGTAAACGCCGCCGGTCTGCATCGGATAGAGAACGCCATGGTCGCAACCGGTTTCATACAGGCGTTCGCCAGTTTTATCCCAAATGATTTTGGACATAAAGATATTCCTCCTTATCAGAAATAGAGCGAGAAATTCCAGTGATTCAGATTCTCGCTTGCATAATATCGTTCAAATCGGCAGGTAGGTATAGAAACCATCTTACCGACAAGTTCACTATCCGGGTCAGAGTCAATGACAGTGACGGAATAGTGCCTGTGAGATGAATAAACCCCGTTATCGGCGTGCACATTCTCGATGTCGTCAAGTGCATAAACGATAGCGGGGTATTTCATTTTTACTGACTCAGGAGGTTGAAAATACACATTTCTGCTTTCCAGAAGTTCTTCCAGAAAAGTTTGCAGATCAAGCCTGCTCGCCATTGTATACACCTCCTATAGCCAGTATAAGTCTTGGGTACTGAACTTCAACGCTTGTGACTTTCCATTTAGCACCCATAAACTCAACATACCTCATCGAATGAAAATTTTCATTGGCAAATGGATCGGCTACAATACTGATCTCATTCGCAACATTGATGTTGTCGTTGAGTTGTTCCGCAGACTGAAGCCTACGGGTGTTACGGGTTAAATCACCATAGTACATACGCTCGATGATTTTCTCCGTCCAAACACCAGGCTTAGTCTCTTCCGTTACAGCGTAGCCAATTACTCCATAAAATTTAGCCATTTCGAATTTTCACTCCTTACTCAGTCGCCAAGGTCAGACCCTTAAGACTGTAAGTCTTCGTAGTGCTATTTTCACCGTTAATGGCGGTGACCTTTACCGACTGCTTTGCTGTATCGGCGATCTTCAGTACAATCAAACCGTCATCGTCCAGTTCGACTGCCCCGTTCTTACCGCCAATCAGTTCCACTGTAACCGTTGCATCTTCCGGTTCCTGAATTACATGCAGGGCAAGGTAGTTACCACTCTGCTCATCGGTCGCACTACTGAATCCCGTATAATCAGTAACCAGCTTCAGCGTACCGGTAATTTCTCTACCGGAGATCGCAACATTTTCCTGCAAATCTGCTGCGGCTTTACCGAGCAATTCCGTCTCACTGTCCGCAGGTTCAACCGTGAGACTCGTTAAGGGCGGTCAGTTACATCCTCTTCCAGCGCGATAGCGGACATAACACGAGTGTTAGCGCCGGAGCAACGAGTCTCCAGCAGGCTCTTCTCCTGGTTGAAGTCAATGTCGAAATCGGTGAAGTGAGTGATTTCGCCGCCCTTAGTGGCACCCAGAGAATAGTCAGCCAGGTTGACCATCAGACCAAGAAGCTTCTTGGTCTTGCTGTCCGTAGTAGTACGAGTCTTACCCTCGAACTGCTCAGCAGTAATGATCTGACCAACATTCAGCGCCGCAGCCAGATCACTGACCTTGTCATAGATGCGACGACCATTCAGGTCACGGGCAAGCAGCATGACATTGACCAGATGAGGCGTGCAGTAGAAGTCCGGAGTACCGGAGCCCTTATACTTCTCGCGAGCATACAGCAGAGACTGGATCACAGCTTCTGCATAAATGTAATTCTCGCCGAAATTGGCGGAAGTGTTGGTGCCCTGAAGCGTGCTCTTCATGCCGGCAATGTCGACATCAGCATGAATGGTGTACAGCTCGTCATCCAGCCAGATCGGGCGGATCTTATCCTCGGCGATCTTACCGTCAGCACCGACCTCACGACCGTCACCGATCATGATAGCCGTAGCCAGTTCCTCATTCAGGTTCATACGGTCAATACCATACAGGTACTGCACCACATCGAAGTCCTGAATATCGATGATATCGTCACGGTCAAGCTTGCTCTTCACATACACGGTCTGAGGATCGGTAGTTCTGTGGAGCAGCTGGATGTTGCCGACATAACCCTTCTGGGTACCCTTCTTGTAACCCTTGGCACGAAGAGCCTCGATGTTACGCAGGTCAGCCTGGCGAGTACGAATACGGGAGATGGGGCTCTTGTGAACCTTCTTCAGAACCTCGTTCACCCAACCCTGGTCAGTGGTAAGCAGTTCAGGAGCGCCAGGACGAACATCCTTATACTCGGGGAACAGGGTTTCGATGCCATCGATGCCATGAGCCAGAACGCTGTCAGGATTCTGCTCTGCATAGATGTCCATAGCAGTACGGAGACTGCCGACGCTGTTGGACTTAGCCATGGAAATGATGCTTGCCTGGTCAGCGTGAGACAGAACCTCGGTCTTCTGCTGATCGTTGTCAAAGACATTATGTTTCATTGTGTTATCCTCCTTATTGGATTCAGATTTGTTGTCGGAATCATCTTTGGATTCCTTTTCGGGTTCACCTTCGAGAGCCTGTGCGATAAGTGCATACATGACATTCTGCTGCTTCTCGGACATAGAATCGATCACATCAGCGATTGTCTCCTCATTATCCTTCTTCTCTTCCTTATTTTCAGCAGGCTTGTCCTCTTTGGTATCCTCTTTCTTTTCCTCTTCTTTCTGCTCATCCTTAGACTCCGCAGAATGAGAAAGACAAAGAGGCATTCCGGTATAGATGATAGCTTCATCATCGGACATTTCACCGTGCTTCAGCATGGAATCGATAAATGCACCGGGGTTAGCACCCTTATGCACCAGGCTCACCTCGCAAATACAACCATGCAACACATCGGAGCCAGCCTGTTGAAGCTGATTGGCGTAAATGGACAGAGCACAGATGTCACCATGCTTGATAAGGACTTTCGCAATTTCACCATCAGCGGTGTCATTGAGAAAGCCATAGGTGTAAACACCTTCCTCACGGTTCTCAAGCCATGCATGACCGAGAACATCACGAGGACTGTTGTGCTGATGATTCCAGACCAGCGGGACTTTAATACCGTCGTTATTCTTAAAGGCGTCCCGACGAATTACTCGTCCATCAGAACACTTAAGGTCGTTTCGGGTTGCCCAGCCGCTGAAATCACAAGCCTCAACCGAAAAAGGTCTACTCATTTTGAATTTCCTCCTTACTTTTTCGATTTTTGCTTAGAGATTTTGTCGTCCAAATCACTTGCTGACTCTTCGGCTGAATTGTCAGTGGCGGTCGGGGTTTCTTCCGACTGCTGATCGGAACCGGACGGTTCACTCAGATTCTTATTTCTGAGTTCGTCGGCTCTCGGATCTTCGGAAGGCTTCATACCAACTACCTGACGAATTTCATTCGAAGTCATAATTTCATTTCTCGTGAATTTGTCAGCAATCTCAGCAATTTCATTAACAGGAACCAGTTTGAACGGATCTCTGAAGAACGAAATCGACTGTCGCTGTGATCGGGCAGTTTTGGTCAGAAACTTTCGTTTCATCTCATCAACAATAGCAGAAATGATCGGCTCGATTGTCCGGTTGTTGTAATTCAGCATTGTCTTCTCGTCCGCTGTTCCATCCAAAATGCTCTGAGTGATTCCCAACTGGCTGTATAGCATACTCGTCAAGTATTCAATCTGGGACATCAGGTTGTTATTCACGGAACGATTCAACTGTGTAATATGCTCGGTACCATCGGTATAAGCGATACCATACTTTGAACCTGACAACTGGCTTTCTATATCTTTACGCCGATTTTCGGCCTGTTGACGCCTTGCTTCAGTCTTGATGACATAGGGAAGCTGAATAATCAAATCGAGTTTTCCAGATCCGCTTTGCTCATCAATGACATCAAGTAGGTTAAGTTTACGAATGAGTCGCTGCATAGTTGAGTTCGGCTCATTGATAACTGCATACAGCGGATTCTCAATGATAGCCACTGCACTTTTCGGTACCACAATATCTTCTTTTCTGCCCGTTTGTTCATTGTACACACGAGCACGAATATACTGCGGATACCAGTCCAAAATCTGTCCGACACGCAATGACTGAATGTCATACGAACCGGACACATTTGGGTCAGTCGTTGTGTCGACCGGAACGATTGCAACGCTTCCTTCATCAAACATAGAGATAACTACATCCTGAATAAACGATCGTGCCGTCTGATCGACATTTGCTTCCAAAGTGAGGCAATTATTCAATCCGTCATCGATGACCGAAAGAAAACGCCCATTCTCATCCAGACGGACATGTTGAACATTCAGTGCGGCAACATCAAGCGCAATTCGGTTATATACCGATGTGACGATTGATCTTTCATTGCCTCTGGACATTCTTGGTCTGTCAACTCGATATGAATAACTCATACCTAAGTCCCGGTAGTTCATTTGAATGTTACCGGTAAACGCATTCCAAGCATGTCTCAGTCTGGAACCAAAAGACATCTCCATTTTGAATCATCACCTCCTTAAACCATATCGACATTTTTCTTCTTATAGGCAACTCGACCGGAAGCCCAGATACCATTCTTCAGCTGCTGCATATCATAGCCTCTGTCAGCCAGAGCCATATGTACACCGACTTCGCCTCGTTTTGCAACGAATTGAACAACACGCCCTGAAGGTGCGGTAACATTTTTAACGGACTCATTCATCAACTCAGCCATTTTCCGGTTATAGGAATTGATAGCCGAGGAGCTGATTTTACCTTTCGATGTTACGGAAGAAGGATTTTTTAATAGTTGATTGGCATACTGATCGAGTTCTTTGGAAACATCTTTGCGGGCTTTAGACACGATTTTGTCATGGTTTTTATGAGCCCACTTTGCGTCTTTCTTTTCCAAACGCTTTTGACCTGCGGCGGTCAAAGTTCCGTCTTTGTTCTGGAAACGGCGAACGCCCCATTTCTGACCGAGAATACCGTGATGGTACATCTCATCCAACTTGACCACCTCCTTATTCAAATGCGTCTCGATTGAGTTTATAAGCAATATAGGCATCCATCATTGCCGCAACAGCATCGATTTTCTGCTCATATCGCTTTTTCAAAAGTTTACGGTTTCCGTTTGTATCTTCAAGGGTAATACAGTTACCCATAGCAAAGGTCATAAGATCCTCGTCAAAGATAAGCATTCTTTCTTCAGAAAGCTTTTTCAGCTCTCCAAGCGGAACTGATTCGGTTTTAGCGCCCTGAATAACTTTCTCGATTCCAAACGGACCGTTTTCAGATTCCCATCTCGCTACAAATTCTTTCGCATTATAAGGGTCAAATCCAAGACATCGAACATCGTATCCGCACTCCTGAATGTGGTTGTCCAGGTCTTCATAGACATCCATCATGTTGAGTACAGCACCCTCTAAAACAATTAAACTGCCCTCCGCCATGAATTGATCGTACTTGATCCTCATAGCAGCTGGCAGTTTCATCAAAGTCGTAGAGGTAATGTAGTTTCGGGTCTTAATGCCAAAAGAACCATTTGATAATGGAAACAAAAATGTAAACGCGCAGAAGTCATCACCCTGTGACAAGTCTGCACCGAGGGAACACGGCATCTGCCAGAAATCCCTCTTTCGATGTGGAAGAGTTTCTTCATAAGTGAAGTAATAGGTGTAGCCCTCCATAGGCAGCCCAAACCGCTTTGCAAGAATATCGTTTCGGGCAGCGGGAGCTTTTTCTGCTCTTTCCACATCCAACTGATAAGTTTCATAGCTTACGGTTTTACCGAGATTCGGATTAGCCTTGAGCCACATTTCCGGGTCTCCGACTTCGTCAATGGAATCGAGCTTATACCACCAAATCGACACATGAGGATTGATGTAATCACCCTTAAGGATGTCCATCAACTCCATTTTGATAGTATCACCGCTTCCATTACGAACCGTACCTTCCGAGCTGATTGCAACAATGATGTAGTCGTTCACCTTGGATGCGCCCTGCTCAATAGCACCAATAACATCCTCTCGAATGTCGCCGGAAAGCCACTCGTCAACTGTGGCGACCTTGATTTGTAAACCCTGGAGCTTATTGATGCTCATGGGCCTGATCTCAAGAAGCGAACCCGTCAGAAAATTTTCAACACCCTTTTTCGTAGAGGCTAATTTTGTGCGATTCGCTTTGGAGCCAGTGGTGTTCTGCAATGAGCCCTCTGTCAGGAACTGGAACAACGGTCCCCTCGAACGAGTGATGGCAGTACGAAGAGGAGACATAACCTCTTCCGCCTGTTTCATTGTTGGAGCAGTTGTGATCTGATGGGTAGTAGAGGTGTCAACATTCAGAAAGTAACCTTGCAGAGTTGAGCCGTACATTGATTTGGCAGCGCCTCGTGCAACGATCAAATACTGTTTGTTAATCAGCCTCTTTTTCACATTCTTGCGAACATAGTGCCCACCGTGACCATCAGGGTTTGGCTGATACACGCTTCGTTCAACGAAGTAATACCAACCAAAGATCTGTTCACCCCAAAGCTTGAAACTATCCAAAAGACTAAGGTCAGAGCCATCTGTCAAGGTAAGCTCAGACTCGCAATAAGCGATCCATCCCTCAACAGCTTGGTCGTCATAGTACACACCCGGATTAGCGATGAGATCATCGATACGGTTCATCTCCATAGAGATCTCTTTACAAACCGGAATCTCCCCTCGAATTACGGCATCACGAAACATGCCATAATACTTGGGAACGGCAGTGTTTGATAATGCCATGTTGATTCTCACCCCTTACTTGTCCTTTTGTCCTTTTTTAGGGTTAACAATCTCACTGCCAGCCAATTTGTTGACCATTGTTCCCATAGCGTATGTCGCAAGTTGCGTCGCAATATTGCTGCCAGATTTTTGCAACACGTCCATAACAAAGGCCTTTCCCTTAGAAACTTTCTTTTGCTCGTCAGCTCTGGAGAGATCTTTATATCGTTTCTCCAGTTCAAGGCGTGCAATTTTTTGACGCAATTCGTCATCGGTAAGTGGCTTCTTTTCCGAAGCCGGTTCATCAGTCTTGGTTCGTTCGCGTCGCTTTCCTGCGGCGGTGCGGGTGCCATCCTTATTCTGATAACGACGAACCCCCCACTTCATGCCGACGACACCGTGATGGGCAAGTGTTGTATTATCCATTTTGAAATCCTCCTCTCACATTTAATCCGGGTCAACTGTCACATTGATTCGCCACTCAAGTTCACTGATCTGTCGATTGATTGCCTCCATCACAGCAGAACTCAACGGTGGGTCAAATGCCAGTCTTACCTTCAGGTAGATAAAGGTTTTTACAAATTCAAGACGAGGATCATCATACAGGAATTCAGACCAGGTCTTACTTGCATCTTCGATACGGAACCCTTCTTCAGGACCGACACCGAGCTGCGTTAAGACCGAGAATGCCGAATTGATGTACATGACAATGTCCGGGTCAAAGTGCTCATACTCCTCAACAATTCCGAGCAGCTTTTTAATCGATGTCAGTATGCTATCCATATCGTTTCTCCTTACTGCCTGACGGCTACAAATTTCTTCATACAGAATCCTTCGATACCGGCAGCAGTACAGACAGCATACCAATCATCATTGGAATCGCCCATATCAATTTCCAATTCGTCAAGGCATGTCGCAACCGTTACTACTCTGGAATCCTTACTCGGCTTTTCACGAATGTTCAGTTTCAGGCAATCTGTGACAACACCGATTACATTTCGAGCAGCATCTTCGCAAAGCTCTGTTTCCTGTTCCTCGACGATTTCAGTCGAAACATCAAGAACAGATTTTTCATGAATCTCGTTAGACATTGAAATTTTCTCCTTTCATTATTTTCGCCAGGGGCAGGTGTCATTTTGTGTGCGCTGTACTGGAGGAAGAACCAACAGACTCTCATCTCCATAGTGAATGGCATTGTGTGTATTCAACTTTGTACAAATCGCATTCTCCGGATCGAAGACACTTGGATTTCGATTTAAGATGTCTTCATAAGTAATTGGGTTTAGATGATGAATCAATATTGAGCCGAAGATCTCATAACCTGATACGCCGAGGTCGCAGCCTTCATCTCGAATAATAATTTCATCTCTGAATTGCAGCCACATATCTGAATGATAGAATTCTTGATTCAGCCATCGCTTAAAACCAAAAGTTTCTTTTCCAACAGAACCGTCAAGTTTCAAATAACGGAACCGTTCCTCAAATGTAGGCAGTGTAATTAACTCTGAATAAGTTTTAATATTCATCATCTTCACCGCCCGCACCAGAATATCTCCTAAACGCTTCGAGAGCCTTGTTATACAATTCTTTAGCTTCGCTGTTGGAGTTCAGATTTTTAGTCTTGGCTTCGATAAGCTCTTTCTGCTTCTCCAGAATCTCTTTTTCGATTCGTTCCTTGCTGGAACCGAGTTTCAGATAATGTGTTATGACCTGAGAAGAAGCAGTTCCGTCTCTGAGCTGCTTTTCAGCACATTGAACCGCCAAGGAAATCATTAAGTTCTCTTGCGCTTCGAGAGATGTCGGTGGTCTCAATGGGCTGTTTGAGTCGGAAGAGCTTGCAGCTTTACCTTTGGGCATTAGCACTGCCTCCTCTCTTAAAAATTTGGTGCGGATAACAGGAGTTGAACCTGCACGGAGTTGCCTCCAATAAATTCTGAGTCTATTGCGTCTGCCAGTTCCGCCATATCCGCATACTTGCACTGCACTTTTCACCAGAGCTGGCACACTTTTGGGTGAGAATAGGTGCAGTATTTGAAAGAACTTACAGAGCTGAATTTCCACCAATCACCGAAAGGAGAAAAGAAACATGAAAGGAGATGTTCACACTTTATGGAAAATGCTTCAACCCTGTAAGCTCGTTCAAATACTGCACCCGAGGGGTAACCCCATTCCCAAAATATCCCTCCGGAGATTTTTTTAAGACCGCCGCGATGAGGTAGGGGGTGTGTTTTTGGAGACCCCCTCCCCATGCCTTTAAGCCCTGCGGCAGCAGTGCAGATCAAGTGATAATTTGTTTGTGATGACTTCAAGTTCAAATATTTTCAGAAAAGAAAACAAAAACTTTATCCAAAGAGCATTAGACCTCAACCTATAGTTCAAGCCTTGTCTGCTTTTGTTGTCTTCGTTCTCTTCACTTTCTTGTAAATGTTCATGAAGTCATAACGAATGATCTCGTCAATCGCTCTTTCAATCTCTTGATTGTTCTCTTCTTCGGAGAATTGGTCAGAAGTGTGAGCAATTCGATCGAGATAAGCGCAAGTGTTGTAACCCTTTTCCACATCAAACAGGAACCAATCGGAGAACTGTTCAAATGGATTGTAAGGGTTGTCGAATGTGGTAAGGGCACAAGAACCATTCATACCAGTCACTCCTTTCAATTCAAGTAATTAGACACTGTGCTCGTAGAAATGCCAAGAGCTTCAGCAATTTCGGATGTGCTGTAGCCAGAAGCATTCATTGAAGCAATCTTATTCTGCTTTGCGGTGCTAAGAGTAGTTGTAGCTCTCGGCGTTGCACGCTGTCTAAGACTGTCAATGTCCACATTGTCGATGATTTGGGTAAGCTTATTTTCGCTAATGGCACCAGCCTGGATCGCTTCCCATTCACGGTCTGTAATCTTGATAGTCTCTCGCTTTGCGCCAACGGAGGCACGAGCTTGAGTAAGCGCCTGCTGGCTTGCTTTCTTGAGTTCACCCTTTGTCATGTCCGGGTTGTCCTGCTTTTTGGCAGCCACTACCGCATTAGCCATAGTCTGAGCCTGCCTTTCTCTGGGTGCATTCTTCAAAGCCACATTGAGCTTAGCATTCAGAGAGTCGACCTCAGCTTGATAGGTCTCTTTTGCAGTGGCGGAGTAGGGTACTTTTCCGGTGGATAGGATCTCAAGACGAGCCTGGTTGCCCAGGGCTTTCATTTTGTTGGCGTAGTTAGCATAAGCACGCTCCACGGGGGTATCAGCTTCAGATACCAGGGTATAGGCGTCCTTTGCCTCAGCCATTTTGGTGCTGGGTTGAGTACGCTCTTTGACTTTGCCAGTCCGCTTATCGACATAAACAGGATCATCCACATCTTTCCATATGTATTTGCCTGTCTTTTCATCGATTTTAGGACTGCCTTGCCTCTTAGTGACAGAGGTCTCAGACTTAGCACGGGAAATCAGAGTCGAAGCACCCTCATGGTATCTTCCATCCTCATCGACCGTGCCTTGATACTTCTTCTTCAAAGAGCTGATACCATTGTCGATCTCACTTTGCTTATAGTCCAGCTTGTGTTTTTCGGCATCGATAACTACCATGCTGTGACGAACTGCTCTTGCAAGCTCATCCTGTGTGGCACCCTTCAAAGTCATGTCGGTAATCAGATTAGAAATGACACCCATCTCTTTCTGCGTGTTCTTCATAGGCTTGAAAGTGCCAGCAGGTTTTCCGCCATACTCCAATTTTGGGTCAAATCCCTCAAGCCCCTTCAGAGGAGGAGTAGAGGTGATCTTAACCTTGCTTTTACTGGAGTTACAGGGGATGACCATAACGGTGTCGCCATCAAAGTCAGCACCAGAAAGCCGTTCCGCAACCTTACTATTGATACCAATGGCATCTTTAGGTGTGTTGCCCAGGATTCGACGGGCCTCTGCCTGCTTGTTGTTCACAGTCAGGATAGGAATCTCAAAAGTTCCGCCATGTGGATAACGAACAAGGGCTACTGTTTCACCATTCTTATAATTCGGGGCATACACTTCATTGTCTTTCATCGAAGTGATAGGTAGAATCACCTGATATTTCTGACGAGGAAGAGCAGCCGCCTGAAGATGTACAGCAGCGGAGTCACAATCATCAGCAAAGGACTTCAGCAACGATTTCTTGACAGTTGGATTTGTCAATGAGCAGATCTCATCAAATTCAGCCATCTTATCAGATGCCGCCAGATTCAGCTGCCTATTGACCAGACTCAAACTCTGCTTAGAAAGAAACTGGGAGGGGAGTTTATCTGCCCATTCGCCCCAATCGCCCTCTTCAGCACGCTTATTGATAAGGGAAAGCTGCCGTTTGCCATCAGCGTCAATGTAGTAACTCTGTCCACCGGCTTTGATAAGAGAGCCAAACGGATTATCAGGATCATCCTTGACCTTCTTCAGAACATCCGATGTCGGAGTTCCTTTTTTCTTATTGGTGTTGAACATCACATCCACACCATCGGGAAGGTCATCAGAATAGACAGCCATGCCTTTCAAATATCTATTTCCGTCCACCAGAATACGAACCTGAGCATAGTGAGAATCACCGAGAGACAAGTCATCTACACCACGACGGATTTCGATAACACCGTCTTTCTGGATACCGCCATCTTCCGCATAACGGATTTTTAAGCGGCTCGAATCCATACTTTTAGGATAGACAAACTTATCGAATGTCTCGCCATCATCGTGAGACACATAATCTCTGACGGAATGAACATTTTCGAAATTATAAATCTCTTTATGTTCTGTTCCTGGAGGGCAAAGGACTTTGATGTTTGTCTGCTTGCCGGGGTTTGTCACCTGAGGAACACCACCACCATAGACTGGATAACCTTCCATTTCCAAAATATAAAGAGCCTGGTTCATCTTCTCTTTCGAGATACCAAGCTCCCTTTCGACTCCGGTTCCAACATCGATCATGCCTTTTTCCGCAATCTGTTTTTTCAGAAATTCAGCGGTCTGCTTTGCCTGGTTCATCCGAGCTTCGGAGCTCTCATTCAAAAGTGAACGAACCGAAGAATCGTTGGCAAAACCCATCTTGTCAGCAATCTCATTCAGACTGTAACCTTTAGCTCGAAGGGCTTTAGCAGTAGCGACATCAGCAGAACGGCGTTCATCCTTTGCAAGGCTCATTTGGGTGCGAAACTGCGTTGTGCTCAAGCCCATAGATTTTGCAATGGCTACTTCTCCTGTGTAGGTTTTTCCATCTTTATCGGTAAAGGTGAAGTTGGACTTTTTCAGTTCTTCTACACGAGAAAGAAAATCGCCGCTGTGCTGATAAGGGTTGTCACCCGAACCCCAAGGATAACGACCAGACCTTCTGGGCATACCGTAATGCATTAAAATATCATCCGTGAGACTCATGGCTTAACCCTCCTGTTCTTTGATTTTTCTGATAACCTTGTCGAAGGTAATGATCTTGTCCATGATCGGGACAATATCTTCGGCAGTAGGCGTGTGATACAGAATTTCGTTGTTCTGATATAGACGAAGCTCCATCTCGATTTCCGACGGCTTCACCTTGTATTCCAAACAAAAAAGAGCAGCATATATTTCAAGCTGCTCCATGTGCGCCGGCACAACGCCGGTTTTCAAATCGTGAATACGAAGCGTGCCATTTCGGAACACAATCGTATCAGCAGTACCAAAACAGTTTTCCGAATAGAACAGAATCTGTTCGGGCACCATGCGGAAACTGATTGCATCGTTGACATACATGTTCAATGTTTTTTGTGACTTGGGGAGCTTTTGTCCCAGGGTGATACATTGGCATGCAAAGTCATGCAGAACAGTTCCTCGCTGTGTAGCCAAAAACTTTGAATACGCATCGGCTACTTTTGTTTCGTCATAGTTAATCCAATGATACTTGCTGGCACCAAGAAAAGCGTGTTGCCCTTCAAGATTGGAATGATTGTTGAAGATCATGCAGCACTTCCTCCTTGTTCTCGGGGCAAATGAATCTGGAGAAAGACATCTCATCCATCTTGCCCACATAATATTCTTGATTCGGTTGCTTTTTTGCGCCAGCGTGTTGTTTACATTCCAGAGCAGCCCATTTGTCATTAAACAGAATAAGCAGATCAGGAATGCCCTGCAAATATCCAGAGTCGCTTTTCATCACGATGCAACCCGGAAAAAGTTTTTTGAGCTCCTTAATGAGCTTCGCTTGAAATTGACTTTCGAGCATTGGCAAATGAGCCTCCTTTCATGTGTTTTTTAAAAACTGAAGAGAGAATGTCTATTCTTAAAAATAGCTTTTTTACTCTCTCTTCATAAAAGGGGATGTAATTTTCGCGCGGCGGAAAAAGGCATAAAAAAAGAGCCGTTGTTAGCGGCTCAATCGGATAGGAACTCAGGATGGTTTTTCAAGACATACTCGTTATTAAGTATCTGCACTCCCAGAAAGAGTTCCTTCAATTCTTTTTCAGAATCAGGATGCTTCTCCAAAAGCTTGTCCATTATTTTGCCCATATGTTTGTTCACCTGAAGGTAGTGTTCCTTGGTACCAAGTTTCGCGGAATGTTTCATAACTTTCTCCTTTCATAATAAAAAAAAAAAGACCGAGACACCTTTTAAGTATCTCGGTCAAAATTCTGTTAATTTACTACGCTCAGGCAATTTCAGCCAATTTTTTCATAATTCTTCCGCTTACCTCAAGGTAGTAAGCAGAGTCAGCAGCAGACAGTTCGCTATCATCTACTGCTTCGAGTTTGCTCATCATATCAGAATATTTGGACATATAGTCGGACATATCTGCCATCATAGCTGCTTGGTCAGTTGAGTCGTTGTATTTTTTCATAAATGCAACATATTCATCGAAGAAAGCTTCGTAGCTATCCATCAATTCCTTAAATTCGGGCGTAACGGTTGAAGCATCATCACCAGACGAAACCCCCTCATTTGCAGGCGGCTCTGTGGAACTGTCTGTATCCTCTTTTGGTTCGTCAATACGAATAAACATTACATCATCGCCTTCGTATTTCAAGGAAACATGATAACCATCGGCGTTATCAGCCCAAAAATAATCATCACCCTTACTATAGTCGACAGTAAAGCCAGCATCCTCACAAAGTTTCACATATTCATCATAATCGGATTGGCTTGTTTCAGCAATGTAAGCAACAAAGCCATAAGAGTGCTCCCATTCAATTTTTCCGACAGAAGATTTTGGAACTGGTAACAGCTTAGCAATATCGCTTGTAGGCCATACAATCTGACTGTAGATAGGCTCGCTATCTGTTGCTTCCGTGGAAGATGTTTTTGAAACTTCTTCTGATTTTCCACATGCCGACATACAGAAAAGTGAAATGACAACGAGTAGCCCTATTAGTATTTTTTTCATTATGCGTTCCTCCATACTCATCATTTTAGAAAAAATAGCATTAAAAAAGTGCGCCCCCACAACGAGAGACGCACTGAAAAAGTGTCAACCCTCATTGTTGCCACACAATCTCAATCAAGCCGCAAAGGGACAAATGAAATGAGTAAAGAGAGAAAACACTTTTTACCAAAGCAGTTTTCCCTAAACGACTTGAACATATTAGATTGTGTGGCTCTTATAGTATAGCACAGCCTGAAAGAAAAAGGAAGAACTTTCGGTAAAAAAGTCTTGACATTTTCCTCGACTTGTGCTATGTATTTTGGCTTCTGGTCAAATGCCCACTTTACTTGCCCTTATTTATATAAATAATAAAACTTTTTATCACAATTAGTTACAAATAAAAGTGGGCAAGTGGGCTTTTTCACAAGAAAAAATTTCAAATCGGCGCAAATCGGCCATTTTGGGGCAAAAAACGCCCAAAAAGTGCCATTTTCAGAAAATGCCTCCGAATTTTTCTGCCCACTTTTGTTTCAAAAAAACTGGGTTTGCCCACTTTAATGTGGGCTTTTTATAGCTTTTTTGTCACAAAATCGGTATAAAATGGCGCCAAAAATGATTAGCCCATTTTTGCAGCTTTGAAAACCGGGCCAGAATCAACATGAAAATAGGTATCAAATAGTGATGCCCATGCTTTCAGTCGAGTGCAATATCCTCTCAAAACGCTACCTTCAATATGGAGTTGTCTGAAAGAATATCGCCGCCCATTTACAATGTAATATACCGTTTCGTTCATTTCTCTCATCTCCAAACCCGTCCGTTCCGTTTATCAACCAGAATAATCCGACCTTCGATCTCAAAGCCAGCCAACTCACACAAGTAGAACAATGTATGCAGCAGCCTATGAAATCTTTCATCTTCTTCACGCTCAATGTTCTTCAGAGCTTCATAAGCAGTCGGGTCAGAATATCCTTCGGCATTTCGTCGAGGGTTAGTGGTATTCACCATGATGCAGGTTCTCCTTTCTTCTAAGTTTGTTTCAAGATTGCTACGCCTTCTTTCAAGCTTTCCGGAATATCAATGACTCGCTGATTGCGGCTTCCTCTGAAGTCAAGATCTAACGATTTCTCAGCCTGTACGAATGGTCCGTCAACGAGTACATCAATGTGCTTCAGCAGATCAATACCTTGCCTGTACAAGTCCTCAAAAAGATAACCAGTGTAACACCAAACGCTGAGCCCCATTTCATGAGCTTTTTCAGCGATCAGAGCACACTGGTAAATCTGACAGAAGGGTTCACCTCCGGAAAGGGTGATGCCATCTATCCAATCTTTTCTTTTTGAAACATCATCGAGTATGTCTTCCATTAGCACAAGCTTTCCACCACCGAACGGGTGAGTTTGAGGATTGTGGCAGCCGGGACAGTGATGCGGGCAGCCTTGTGTAAATAACACATATCGGATACCCTCACCGTCAACGATGGACTCCGGCTCAATCCCCGAAATTCGAATCAACTTCATGCTTGACACGATCTCGCTCCTCCGCACGCTTGGCGTTATTCCACTTGTCGAGAGTTCCGACCAAATATCCAGTGATACGACGGATGCGTTCGAACGGAACTCCATCAGCCTCGCTTCGTCCGCAGCAGAGGCAAGTATCATTGATAATTCCGTTATAGCCGCAGATAGGATCTCGATCTACCGGATGGTTGATGCTACCGTAACCGATACCGGCTTCTTTCATGTGTCTTACGACCCGCTCGAAAGCAGCAAGGTTCTTAGTCGGGTCGCCGTCCAATTCCACATAAGAAATGTGACCGGCGTTTGTAAGAGCATGGTACGGAGCTTCAATATCAATTTTCTTAAGCGCAGGGAGATGATAATAAACCGGAACATGGAAGCTGTTGGTGTAGTATTCACGATCAGTAACACCTTTGATAATTCCGTATCTCTCTCTGTCAGAGCGAAGCAGCCGCCCTGCCAAGCTCTCAGCAGGCGTAGCCAGACAAGTCACATTCATGCCGAGTTCGGTGCTCTTACGGTTGCAATAGCCACGAATATAACCTACAATTCGCAGGCCAAGCTCCTGAGAGAACTCGTCTTCACCGTGATGCTTGCCATTAAGCGCTACAAGGCACTCTGCAAGTCCACAGAAGCCGATAGACAGCGTTCCATGCTTCAAGACCTCTCCGACTGTGTCATCAGGAGAAAGCCCGTCAGAATCCATCCAGACGCCTTCTCCCATAAGGAACGGGAAGTTACGAACTACCCTCGAAGCCTGGATTTTATACCGATCGAGAAGCTGCTGCATCGTCGCATCGAGCATTTTATCCAGCAGTTTGAAGAAAGTGAGATAGTCGCCTTTGGACTCAATACCGAGCCGAGGCAGGTTGATTGAGGTGAAGCTCAGATTGCCTCTACCCGGAGCAATTTCACGAGACGGATCATAAACATTACCCATTACACGAGTGCGGCAGCCCATATAAGCAACTTCCGTTTCAGGATGACCGGGCTTGTAATACTGGAGATTGAACGGGGCGTCAATGAAAGCAAAATTCGGGAAGAGCCTCTTGGCACTTACCTTCATTGCCAACTCAAAGAGATCATAGTTTGGGTCGTCCGAATTATAGTTGACACCCTCTTTGACACGGAAAATCTGGATCGGGAAGATAGGAGTCTCACCGTTTCCGAGACCTGCCTCCGTAGCCAGAAGAAGCTGTTCGATAGCGAGCCGACCTTCCCAGGAAGTATCCGTTCCGTAGTTGATAGAGCTGAACGGAACCTGAGCACCCGCACGGGAATGCATAGTGTTCAGATTATGAACCAGTCCTTCCATAGCCTGATAGGTATCACGGGTAGTTTTCTCCATTGCATAGTCGAGAATCCAGCCCTTATCTTTCAGGTCATTAAGGCGTTCGCAGATAGCATAACCCTCTTTCAGGTATTTCTGATAAGTGTAACGGATACCCTCAGCCATAGCGTAATCGAAGTCTACAACACTCTGCCCGCCGTGCTGGTCGTTTTGATTTGACTGGATAGCGATAGCAGCCAAAGCAGCATACGAACCAATGCTTTTCGGTGCTCTCAGATGCCCGTGACCGGTATTGAAACCGTTTTTGAAGAGTTTGCGAAGCTCGATCTGTGTGCAGGTGGTCGTCCACGCGTAGAAATCGAGGTCGTGTATATGAATCCAACCATCACGGTGCAGTTTTGCAATTTCAGGGTCAACCAAATACTCCAGATTGTACTCCTTAGCGGTATTGGCGCCATATTGCAACATAGCCCCCATAGGGGAGTCACCGTTAATGTTGGCATTATCTCGTTTTAAGTCGCTGTCCTTTGCTTGAAGAACGGTAATGCTATCGAAAATAGCTTTTACCTTTTCTCCGAACTGTTCATTCATAGAAAATCCTCCTTAAATATCATCCTTGTTGCGGTGCAGACTGTGCTCAGCGTCGAAGCCGTCCGGATACCTGGCTTTCAGTTTGTCTACATTCATCTGCATGATAGTCTCAAGATCGTAGCCAATGGCGTTTGCACTTACAGCGAGATACCAAGCCACATCTCCAAGCTCCTTAGCCATATGTGCAGTGTCGAGTTCATGCCCCTGAAACAGATGCTTTTTCAAAATATCAATTGCTTCGCCGGCTTCTCCATTCAATCCCATTAAGCCATTGAGCAGAAGTCTCTCAGGCGGTAAATCTTTTGGAGCAGTGCGAAGAGCTGCCTGCTGATAGTCGTTCGGCGTCATATTTTTTCCTCCTGTGATTACGATTTACCAGTGCAATAGCCTGGTTTATTTGGATATCAAGCTGACGTTGTTCTTTTGCTTCCCGTAGACGGTCACGAACAGCCTGAATATCCGCTTTTGTCGCTTCTCTGGCAAGCATAGTTTTCTCCTTTACACAAAAAAATAAGAGCCAAGGTTTAACCTCAGCTCTTACATGAGTTATTATTTTTTCGATTCGTGGTATTTCCAGGCTTCACAAACCGTTTCCTTGCATTTCGGATAATCAGGTCGTCCGCATTTGTTGCAGATAAGCTCTTCTCGTCCGAGATCCGGAATATCTTCCTCAAATTCTTTGATAACAGTTGTCCATGTACCGTCTTTTCTTCGAACCGGACAGGACATTCTGGATTTGACTTTCATCGGCATCGCCTCCTTATAGTATTTTACCACAAATATAACAAAAGTAAAAGGGCTTGTTACGGCCCCTTTACCTTTGAAATCGAGTAACTTACGAAATCATGATCTTGTAGCGCTCGTTCAGTTCTTCGAACACTTCCTGATCTGCTGCAATGCTGATGTGAAATTCAATCTTGCCCTTTTCGTTCAACACGGTTTGGACAGCAGGCTGAAGTTTCTCAGCGAACAGCATTCTCAAACAAGTGCCGAGTTGCCGATCATTAACTGCCAGAAAATAATTCATGTGCGTTACCTCCTTTCATAATAGGGGGTGTATTTTTCGTGCAGTTAACGCGGCTGTCGTATTCCTGTTGGCTGATTTCGATCCAGTCATTTTCTCCTTCTTTGAAGAAACGCTGAATTTCGATACGCTCTCCATCAGGTTTTAGCACATAATGAATGCCGATGGAATCAAAATCACCATTTTTAGGATCACTAAGACCTTCAGTGCAGTACACATACCACGGCTTTGATGTGGGGCTGTATGGCATAGTAATCGGAAATTGAGCATCGAGAAGACGATTGATAAATCCGTTATGCCAACCGCACCCATCTGGATCATCTTTATTAAGGCAGTAAAACCTATTGACATCGTGGTATTTGACAGTTCCGTCTTTGTAAATATCCTTAAATAGCGAGCTCATTCGATTACACTGGTATGATGTATAATCCTTTTGACGACAAGTTACATCGCTCCAAATATCAGGAGTATCTTCGATCGGCGTCAAAGGCTTGCCGTCAATTAACCTGTTCAGAATAGCTTTTGTGAAACCGATAGACATTCCGCTATGCCCGTCTTCCATAAGACTTTGAAACGCTTTATAGGCACTCTCGTAGCAAGTACATCCGTAATCAAATTCTTCCGGATTTTTGTCACCGCGTTCATGCTTACAAGCAATTTCAATTTCGTTTTTTGCCCAGTCAGCCATGTTCATTTTTCTGCACCTCCCGTAATCAGCTCAGAATAAGGCAGACCTTCGATCCAGTCGCAAAGCGTGTGCCATTCATCAAGTTTGTGATGCCGACGAGATTTATAGATGTTTGCCAAAACCTCATAATTCAGCATAACCGTCCGTCTCTGATTATAAGAGCTCGGCAGGAGTTGAATGAGCTGCCACCAATATTTCTTGTCGTTGGTCTGCAAATATAAATCCCGATAGGAGTTCAAGCACTCAATAGTTGTTGCCAGTGCCTGTATCGGGCTAATGCGAATATGCTGTTCTTGAATCTCCATACATGCAGAGTTTATAAGTTTTTCATGACTAAAGTCATCAAATGTAAACTCCTTCGCTGCGATCTTATGCATCGTAGAGCAGGAATTAGCAACTGTGCCAACCTTATAAGTATCAAACTCCTTCCACCAGTACAGCGGGGCGGTGATGTCAAGATAGACCGTAATCATCCGCATGAATTTGCGATGGTCAGTGCCGGCGTTGCGAAGGGTAGTCATAAGATTCAAATCGTTGGAGCCGATAATATATTTTGTGCCAATATCGATATCATCAGCGTGGCAATCGGAGTAAACGCACTTTGCGCAATGATCCGGACCATGCGTGGCACAAACACCACTATCGCTCTTATCCCAAGAGTTCTTAGGATTCCTCATACCACGAATGGCGTGCTTCCAACCCATAACTTCGGTGTTTTCAATTTTCAGCATTTTCTACCTCCGTAAGCTTCGTCCGAATCATTTCCAGAATCTCTTCCACGATCGAACGAGTGTTATTGTGTAACTTAATATAGGATTCATGGTCTTTGTACCAGGCGAACATTTCGGAGAGATCTCCTTTAATCCAACTGAATGCCCACCAGTCGCAGATCATCTCGATGATGTATGGATACGGCATTTCAATAAGGATGGTTCCTTCTTTAGGTTCGTCATTGATTAAGACCCAGTGCTGCCAATGATGAGGGTTTCGATGAATATGCATGAGCCATGCCCGGTTGAATGCCTCGATAACTGCCGGGGTTTGCTCTCCATAGAAATAGTTATCATAAGGTATGTACTCATCCGGCGTGTTCTTCGACATATCATGGAACTCAATATTCTGAGTTGCTTCTACATCTGTCAGTTCAGGAATATAAGCGGCAATCCACTGATAAGCCTTTTTCACAGCTTGCCTGTGATTTTCCAGGTATTCATCATACTTTTGGGACATTGGATTCTCCTTTCAGAAATATCACTCTTGATCGAGCCGTGCCTGTTTAAGGATGCGACCGATTTCATAAACGGATTTTGCCTGCGCAATTTTCCTCTTAACTTCTTCGCTATAGCAAAGCTCTGTCGCAATATCAATCGCATCTTTTTTCTCGGCATCAAGAATTGTTTTTACTTTCATAGTTCATCGGTTTGTGGGAATTTGTATTGCTGGGCTCTGCGAGACAGTCGTTGCAAGGGTCTTTAGACTCTTTAAGCCCATGATGCTTGCAAGACTTGCAATACCGGTCGAAATAGACTTCTTTTTCTTCATTCATCTCCAAAACCTCCTTACAAAATCCACATGATAAGCTTGATCGTCGCCGCTACGATAATGGCACTGACGCACAAAGTCATCAGAACCGCAATAGTCTGCCCAATCTTATAAGCCAAACTGTCACTTTTCTTCGTTTCGGGACGATATAATGTGTCTTTCTCGTATTCAGGCATCGTCCGTCACCTTCTTTCTCAGGTATCGCTCAATGTTTTTGCATCGATTTCGATTCGCACATCGAATAACCGTGTTAGTTATGACGATCTCTTCGTCCAGTCCATATGCTTTCTGCGGTCGCTGAACATCTGGATCGAAGTCCATGCAAGCAGAGCAATACTCCGCAACATCAAGGGTTATCATTGTTTCTCCTTTCTCAGACAGCTTTGGATTTATAGCTGCCGACATACTTGGTTTCATTGAAATTCCGTTTCTCGCTCAATGCTCGGCTGATAGCCAAATCAATGCCAGAACGGGACTTTAGATGGTAGTAGTACAAATCTTTGAACGGGGTATTTAAGCGGTCGGTTCGTCCTGCTGATTGCTTCATGATTTTGTAGGAGTAGTTCTGTGAGTAAAACACAATGGTGTCCGTACTAATACAGTTCCATCCTTCAGCTCCGGCGGTATACTGAACCAGATACACCCAACTGTCGCAGGTCGGAATCGGCTGATGTTTATGACCGTTCCATTCAGCAACCTCGACATTTTCTCCATAGTAGAGATTTTTCAGAATATCAAGCTCGTAGTCGAAATTGTAGAAGACGATCATTTTAGGGTGCTTCTCAAACAGCTCCATCAGAGCAATTTGCCGAGACTCGTCTTCATTTACAATGCGACGCCATACATAGCAGAGTTCTCCGGCATTGACAATTGGCTCATTTTTATATGAATTCCAACGAAGACGGCTTGTTTCTTTATACTTCGCAACATCATAGTTGACATAAATATCCTCATGATGTGAGCAAGTTTCTCGCTTGAAATCCATATCCACAAGAATGCGGTTGCGAAGCCGGATGAGTCGCCCTACTCCCAAATATCTGTCTACTTTCGGATACTTTCCGTTGACCCAAGTCATGACCATGTGCTCTTCTTTGAAGGCAGTCCGGTTTTTGTAAAAGCCGTTCGCAACAAAGACGGGAATATAATCCTCCCATGTATCGCCTGGAGTAGCAGACAGTAAGATCCACTCGTTAAACTTGGCAATTTTCAGAAACGCTTTGACCCATGCACCTGAACCGACAACGCGCTGTTCGTCAAATATAAAGAATGCGTCCGTAACCGTTGCGTATTTTCCGATGTTGTTCCAGGAATCGACGACGACCTTGTTTTTATAGGTATTGATTTCTGCATGAACAGAGAGAAGGAAGGGCGAAAGCTCACCCTCCCACTCCAAAGTGTCTCTCTTTCTCGCCGTGGTGATGATGTACAGGTCTTTTGGTGTTCCCGGCATCCGAATATAACTCTTTGTGCCGAGCTTACCGCCGTTTTGCTTGTAGTAGTAAGCTAAAGCGGTTCGGGATTTACCACTGCCAACCCCGCCGCAGAGAATGCAGCCGTTTTTCATTCTTTCAACAGCATCCGTTTGATAGTCTCGAAGTGATATACCAGCCATCAGCACCCTCCGAAGATCCGACGCAGTACCCAGACATTAGAGAAGTACATTGGAGTAAACCAGTAATTCTCTTTGCTGTCGTTATCTGTCATCGGCTCTGTCAGAGAATTTCCGACCTTTACATATCCAGCTACACCCAAAAGTGAAAGCTGAATATAACACATCAGTGCCACCGTTTCGTCGATATCCTGTGCAACGATAAGAAGATGATTTTGGTAGTTCAGGTTTACTTTTTCCAACTGCTTTCTTGCGGCATGGATTCCAGCAATCAAGGTAGCTCCAGCACCGCAGCAAGGATCGTTGATTGAAATATAACCGTCCTGCTGCACCTTTTTTACAGCATCATCCACAGTCATTTCCGCCATCAGTTCACAGACATGATACGGTGTAAAGATCTGACCATTATGCTCGTCGCCGAGATTAAGGGTCATGAAAATGCCGCCCAAGAAATCTTGCTCCGGATTTTCCTCCAAAGCCAAGACTGTCTGAGCAGCCAGTTCAGGAAACATCTCTTGCTCCTGTTTGTTGTACTTTTTGATGATTTCCAAATATAACGCTTCTCGCTTATCTCGGTGTTCCTTATCAAGAGGGTTGGACAGCGAACAAGCGAACATGGTAATGAAATCACGCCAAACATCCCAAGCCCGATGCCGGTTAGTCAACCGTCCGAATGCTTCTAAAAAAGCTTTCTCCGGAGACAAAACCTTTTTGGATTTTTTCCCAGCGGGCTTTTTTTGCTTTGGCGTTTCTTCTTTTTTCTCAGGTTCAGTCGTTTGCGGAATCTCTTCCACCGGCTGCCGAGGAGCAGTCAGAGTAACTGCTTTAGGCTTGGTAGCCTTTTTGCGCTTTTTCTTTTTCTGCCACAGCATGGCTTGACCTCCTTTCGGTTATTAAAGGGGATAGGCTGTTTCCTCTTACCGTCATAGGCGTGCACACCTAATCGAGACCTTACTGGACATTTAACCAGACATGTACTAAGCTGGCACCTATTCACTTTTAGAAGGGCATCTCCTCAGGGCCCTCAGTCTCAGCGTATTTTTCGGCGAATTCATCTTCCTCAATGGTGACATACATCGTTTTGAGGTACGCCTTAACGCCAGTCTTACCGTTGACTTCCCAGTTGTAGGGACGAATCGTCAGATCGACATTGCGAATTTCTGCGAAGTCCAGAGTTCCGATAGACTCCTCGTCCAGCTGGGTCTTAGCCCGACGAGTAATCATGATAACCTTCGGAGGGATGTTATCGAAGCTGACCGCCACCTGAATATAATGGCGAGGAGCCTCGTCCTCATCACGAGGAGCCAGGACACGAACGTTCCAGCCGTCCTCAATAAGCTTCTGCGCCATATCGGGGTCTTCAATGACCACACAGAAGTTGCGGGAACCGGCACGATTGTACTTGGACTCCTCACCCTTAAAGTTGCGGAAAATGATTCGAGCGTTCTCGATGATAATGTTGTCTACTGCTTTGTAAGCCATAATTGTTTTCTCCTTTCAATTTTTGCGTTTATCGCATGGAAATGGACAAGTCCTGCACTCCTCACTGGGAATACAGGACTCATTTGAATCAGCTGTGCACAAAATATAAATGAGCACAGCAATTGCTAATAGAATTGGGATCATAAAGTGTTACCTCACATCAAATGGAGTAACATCGTCCTCATGAGGCTCACCCGCTCCGAACCATGGTGGGGTGTTGTCCGAAACATATGGTTCGTCTGCCGCAAAGCGTTCGAAGTCACCGTAAACAGACAACGACTTAACCGCCTCATCGACCATGTTGTTGTAATAGGTACGGTCAATATCATTCTGCTTATCAAGCTGTTTGACCATCTCGGATTCGAGCCAGCGGAAACCTTTGGAACCGGTTGCTGCGGCATAGCCCTTTTCGCCGGTCTTTTTGTTTTCCGTCTCACGAAGCAGGATACCGCCTCCGCAGCCGGGCTTAATCGGGCAGAACTGACCGACCTTTCCGATGAAGTGGTAGTCATGACCCTTGGCAATTTCTTTTACCATCGGGTCAAGCTCGGCATCGCCACTGTTCCCACTGAGATCCATTGTCACACCAAATTCTTTCGCTTTTTTTACAATCAGCTCAAGGTCTTTCTCCAGTTTAGACACATCTGGCAGAGCCTCATTCATGTCAAGATAGAGCGAGGAAGTCACAGACTTCGTTTCGCACATATCCTCGAACTCGATATTCTCCTTGCTGAACAGCGTCTTGAATACATAAGGAATCTGGAACTGGGTACCGGTTGCCGTCCATGCATACGGATGCTTCTTGTTCTCTTTGCAAATATCCTTTGCAGAGTCGATGTACTTTTTCCCATACAGGTCACAACACTTCTCAACCGTAGCGTATCGTGCTATATAAACCGCATCGTTCACCAGACACATACGGTCATAGGTGGCTTCGTGCTCAAAGTTGTACCCGTACAGCTTGCCGTACTCGGTCACGAACTTGATGATTTCAGGCGTTGCGTCCGGAATCTTGATGGAGTCGGTTTTGATGTGTGCTACGGTAAAGCCCTGACTCTGAACAGCGTGCTTGAGGTTGACCATGAACAAAGCTCCACGCTTTGCAACGATGTTATCCTTGTTGCGGTTATCTCGGAACGGATTTTCAAATCCGGCTGAGGTCAGACCATATACCGAGTTAATTGCAATTTTCAGAGCCTGTGCCAAATCAGCCGCAGCATTCTCATCAGTCAGGTACTTAGCCAATGCGCCGCCCAGCATCTTCTTTGCTTTGTCAAAATCCTTATGCTTGATCGCAATACGAGCCTGGAGAATTTCATTGAACCGTTTCGTATATTCCGGTCCGAAGAGTTCTTCCGCTACAATACTGCTCGGATGCATAGAGGCAATATCCAGCAGGGCAATGTTACTGTACATACCAGGCTCGGAATATACATAGCCGCCCTCACCGACTTCTTCGCCTCTGTAGACAGACTTGCCGCCCTCGAATGTGTAACCAGGAAAGATAGGACGATGGTTTTTATCGAACTGAGTGAACTCGTCATAGTCTTCAAGTCCCATCGTAAATGGAAGATCCGCATTAGGGTCGAAAATCTGACTTTCATCGCCCATGAAACGGTAATTGAACTGATCCTGAGGTTTACGGTTGTTGCCAAATATAATTCTGGTAGTCAGCGAGTTCGTCGTATCATTGACCGACATTCCCGCCACATCTGCCAGAATCTGACGAGCTGTGAAGTCCGCTTTGCGAGCATTGAAAGTTGCTTCTGTCGCAATGACATCATTATCGCAATACTCGGCGACCTTTGTCCAAAGCTCCTCCGGCACAGGCTTGTCCCAAGGAAGACCAAGTTCCTGATGGTGAATACCCAGTTCAATCTCAAACTTCTTCAGGGACTGCTTTTTGCTGGAGAAGTCATACACATCCGTATAAGATACATTATAGGCTTCGCCAAAGAAGCAGTTTGCGCTCCCGTTAATGATCTTGGTCGAGAGATTGTAAAGCTGCTCGTTCGTATACCCCATCAACCGGGCATAGAGAATATGATTATCGTATCGGCGGCAGTTGAAGCCAACCAGACGGAATTGCATCAATTCTTCAATTTCAGTCGGAGTGGGGTTAATCATACGAACCACCGGCTTACCCTCACCCTCGATTTTCCAGTTTACCAGGAACAGATTCGGAAACACCTCAACATCATAGAACACGAGCTTGGCGTCATCGTTTTTTGCTCCCGTTGACTGGTCTGCGGATTTGAACTGCATCTTGTTGACAAGCTTGATACAGTAATCCGCCTGGTGTGTGCTGCTCGCTGCAAATGCCAAAACAGCATTACGCATATCAGTCACATCATAATTGAGTCCGCTTGCATAAGCATCCTCAAGAATTTTGTAAATGAAGTCGATACTGGGCTTTGTTGCCGGATGGTACTCCTTATTCAGATTTCGCTTGATTTGCGTTCTAAGCCCTTTCTCGCTCTTCACCCCTTCAAAATTTATCACTTGCTTTTCTCCTTTCAGTGGTAAACCCGAGTTGATCGTTGCGATAGGCAGATCATTACACTTTGTCAGCTTTCTGCGCAGCGAGCTTTTACCGGTGAAGACCTTCACTTCAATGTGATCGTCATACACTCGGCTGAGCTTACTGACATCACCGGCATAAATATAATGAAGGTGGATGCCTTGACCGCTTTTGCTTAGTTCTGCATAGGTCGGCGGCCATTTACTCGCTTCCTTGAGATTCAGTTCAAACGACTTATTACCGTCCTTATCCTGAATATCAAAGTCGATAACAATGTGGTTCTCCGGGATTTTCACATAATGCAATCTGAATGTAGACAAGTCGCTCAGCTTGGTAGAAACTTCATCCCATTTGGAAGTTGGTGTCTCTTTAGCCGAAGCATACTGAGCAGGACAATCCGCACATTCTCTGTCGAAGACCGATTTCTGTTTCAGAAACTCGATCAGTTTGTGCTCAGGCTCGTCTTGCTCGGTGAGTGTCTTATCCTCGAATTTCTCGGTTCGAAAACCAATGTAATAGCTTCGCACACGAGTACCGTCATCGAGATTGAACCTCTCCTTGTAATCCCGGAAGTAGTTTTTCAGTTCCTCCTTAAATATTCTCTGAGAGAATGGGAAGGTAACTTTTGCCTCGTCACAATAGGTTTTGTACATCTCCCATGAGGCTTTGAGAGTTGTCCCGTCTTCTTTCTTGAAGACATGGTAAGAATCAATAATGAAGTTATAGAAATCATTAGATGCACCGAGCATCGTCACGGGAATATAATCATCGTATCTGCCCGGATTCTCCAGATAGACTTCCTGACAATGATAAGCAATTGCACCGAGCTCAAACTCGATCTGCTTTGTCACCGCCTTGTATTCCTTGGGACTCAATTTATTTCCGGAAGGGGACACATCGATCAATCGTCTGATAAGACCTGACTTTGCGTCCGTAATCTTGACCGGTTTATTGGTGCCCATGAACAGGAAGCACTTGAAGCGGTTTGCGTAGGTCGATTTGAACTTTTCATTCACAGTCATCAGCTCATGAGAAACCAAACTGTTCAGTCGGGTATTATCCTCAATGCGAGACAAGTCGCCATCATGCTGAATTGCCACAAGTGGGTTTGTCTTAAATGCCTCCAACGCAAAGGAATTACTGGATGAACCCAGTGCCTTCGCATCGAAGACGGAGTAATACCCTTCAAAGAGCTGCTGAACAATGTTCAGGACAGTAGACTTACCCGTACCCGCCGCGCCATACAGAACCATAAATTTCTGCAATTTCTTCGACTCTCCACAGACAATGGAGCCGATAGCCCATTCAATTTTCGTTCGCTCTTCTTCGGAGTAAATTGTGGACATCAGTTTATTCCATGCATCAGTGGTTCCTTCTTCGAGAGGATAGTTGAGTCGTTTACTTGCATAATCTTTTTTATTCGTCGGCGTATTGGAGAATATAAGTTTCTCGTCAAGCATGTGGAAGGAATCTCGCATCTGCTTTTGACAATATTTATGCCACGAATCGATCATCCCGGATTCGGAATCCCACATGTGCAGAACCTTAATGCTCGAATCAAAGTTCTTGCGGTTTTCCTCTGCATACTTGTCAAGTTCCCGGTCAATAAGCTGGAGTGCATCTTGCTCATCCGTAGACCATAAACCTCGGTCTTCTAACCAAATGGCATAGAAGTCGCCGCCTCTAATCATCAGGTCGGAGCTTTTTTTAATGATAAACTTCGGATAGATTTCTATTACACCACGCTTCGTACTACGGGTCGAAATCATTAAAAAGTCGATCATCGAGGTTCTTTAGTCTCCTTCCGTTTTCTTGAGCTCCTTGATTTCATTTTTAAGGTTTCCGATCTCATCACGCATACTGCGAATCTCCATATCCTGGATGAGCATATGTGCGGTCATAACCGCGGCGACCATGACAGTGCTGCGATTAAAAGATCTCTGCTTTCTGAGCGTTTTAGCGAACACCCGCATCGCAGTTTCGGAGCAGCGAAGACTGCCGAAAATATAACGAATCATTTCATCCATGTTTCTTTTCTCCTTTCATGTCGGCAAGAAATTGATCGATCGTTTCAAACTTCCAAGCCTTCGGCTCTCTCAACGAAAATATAAATTCCTGTCCATTAGTTTTGCGAATTCGAATGCTGTTTTTACCATTTGGGAAGTATTCTTTTACCTCCTTTGCCTGGTCGGGTAAGCATGTCTGGAAAAACCCGTACACCTGCGTATGAATCATGGTAATTCTCCTTCATAGGATGCTGTCCAAATACCAATTCATCTGCCACCAGATTTCAACAGTTCTCATGTCATACTTGCAGCGTTCGACGGTAAACAAACCGCCTTCGCCGTTTCGCTTGTATTTGCGGTTCATAAATCGAGATATTACATCGTCCGTATACGCCGCATCAAATCGAGAATCACTCATTGAACCAAGACCCAAGCTGACAATCATGTTCCAGAACCACTGTCCCATGCGATTGCCGATATCCGGGTCGGTCATAATGTGTTCTTCGCAACGAAATGCCAAGGCAATAAGCATCTCTAATACGCTGCAAGGGCGGTTGTCCAGATAGCTGGCAATCATAGGACCCTCGTATTCTTTTTCATAACCAAAACGATACCGGAGGTCTATCCCATCTTCAGCTCGATTTCCGTCCATTGGCAGCATATATTGAAAATCAATATCATGCAGATGACGGAGAAGCTTTTGATAAGACAGCCTCCGGCTATATCGTTCATTACATACGAGCTGACACATCCACTCAAAATATTCATTGTTCAGCTCAATCTCAGTCATTCGGTCCTCCTATTAGTAGTTGGAGCCTTCGGCAACATCAGCAAAAGAGCGATTGTCTCTGAGAATCTCGTAATCACATCTCAGGCGGTCATTACGAATAAAGACCGAATCGTCTTCATACTCTCCGAAATGTTCAGCGAAGTCCTCACCAACAGTTTCTGCAATATCCTCGACGACTTCATCTTCGTCGTCGGCAAGGACTTCGTCACCGGCATAATAGACCAGACTGATCTGCGTGTAATTGTCATTCTCACCGTAATCATCCGGAGAGATGACATAAGGTTCATTGGGCATAGGCTCATCCTTTTTTTCTTCGGTATTTTTCTTGCTATGCTCCGTGTAATTGGTATAGCCCTCTTCCTGGAGCTTAGCTGCATAGTTCACCAGGTCGGGTTTCAGTTTGGCAATATCCGCCTTATGCTGATTCTCTTCCTGTTTTTCATTGCTCTTTTCGCTCTTGGCAATATTGGTGTTTACGGGCTTTCTTTCGGCAAATGCTGCCTTAACAGAATCGATCTCTTCCTGTGCGATCTGCTCGTAATATCGTTTAAGACAAAGCCATGCCGCTGCTGCGCCTACCGTGGCTCCAGCCAGGAACATGGCAAAACCGGTTTTACTCATCTTCGTATTCCTCCTCGTCAGTTTGAATTGTGACAACAGTAATGGCGAGACCTCCAAACAGCAATGCTGCACTCAGAAGAATCCCGCCAGTAATATGTCTTTTGCGCCGACTATCCAGCATGGCGTCGACGGTTGAGATGAAATCATCTAAAATATCCATCATTTACTCCTTTCCACCGGAGAGAACTGCAATGCCTCCTACAAGGCAGAGTCCCGCCATAGTGGAAAGAATGTACGAAAACAAAGCTTTCATTTTATGTTCTCCTTTCAGTCATAGCTTGAAAAGTAATGGCAGCACTCCTGGAACAACGGTTCACCATATTTGCTGTATTCTCCAGCCATGAAAAACACACACTCATAGTTCGTCCGTTCCAAAAGCTCTTCTTTTACCAACTCAACAATTTCGGGCATAACATAACAGCGTTCAATTCTACTGTTCCACATTACGCTGAATTGATTAGGTTGATAAACGACATCGTACACAGTGTCTGGGAAAGATGGATGATCGATACGGTTAAGGATTGTATCGATAACCAAGCGTTTTCCCAGTTCTGTTTCTCCTTCAGCTTCGCCCATGGTCACAAGTGCTATGAGGTCAATTTCCTCTTGCGTAAGAGGATAATTTGGCTCTTTCTCAACCTCAGGTGTTAAGTTAGGAGACTCCATCAGAAGATCAGCCATAATCACCGGCTCTGCCTCTGCGAGAACCGGATAAGATTGCTTAATCTCCGATGTTTCTTTATCTGTAGAGCGAACCACACCGCATACCGCAAAACCGATGAAAAATATCATACAGAGAACGGTAGCTATCGCTCGTGGTTTGATACGCATTGCTAAAAACTCCTTTACATTAAAATATCACCCCCAGTCCAAGTCTGAAGGTGATCGATTACATCTTTTCCCAGATGTTGCCCTCAACATTGAAGTCGAGCAGAAGTGCCGGCTCATGACGACCATCCTCGATCTCACGCTCTACCTCAACGATACGGAAATTAACATAGCCGTCCGGACCATCCTTCGTCCAACCGACAATCTGACCAGCAGGGGTACGAGGAAGATCCAGATCGTCCAGAACCTCATTCAGGAAGAGGTGACCACGGGTCTGAAGCTTGTCGTTTGCGAACGCCTGCTGCGCTTTGAGAAACATACGGTTGTAATCGGGGTTGGTTTCGTAGTTGCGGCTCTTGCTGTCGAAATATACAGCATAGTCGCTCTGAAGATTAGGATCGGTGACCATCACAGTCTTCTTGACCTTCTTCTCCTTGCCGGTCTCGGGGTCAACTTCAATTTCCTCGAACTTCTTTGCCTTAATGCCATACTTCAGTTCAGTATCGACCTGCTCGCCGAAACGCTCGATGACTCGACCGCGATACTCCTTAAAGCTCTTATCGATCGCAGCATAAGCAGCACCAAGAGCAACATTGCGCTTGCGAAGAATATTGTTGGAAGCCAGGATGCTGGTGATAGACAGGGTACCGAGAATGATGGCAGGACCATAAAGCTTAGCAAGCTTTACGCCAGTCTGAGCGTAGACAACAACCGTGTCCTTCTTACCATCCTCGGTCGTATACTCCTGACCATTGATCGCACCAGTTTCCATACCCTCATGGATGGTATCGAGAGTACCCTTAGTTTCATCGAGAATCTCCGCCACCTTAGTGGTAGCCTTGCAAGCGAGAACGGCACTTACGACCGTACCAGCAATACCAGCCACAACGAGAATCTCGGGGCTGTGCTTCTTGAGCTTCATAACGGCTTTGGAAGCCACGCCGTTCACGCTCTTCATAATTTCAGTCTTATTTTTCATGGTTTGTTATTCTCCTTTTCAGTTTTTAGAGTTGATTTCAGCACCGCAGGCAGCATATCCAGCCAAATCGACATAACTATCGTCCGTAGCCGTTCCTGTCCTGATTCGTGCGATCTTAAGAAGTGCCATCATCATGGCAACATCATTTGCTGTAAACTCCACGCCTTTGTAAACGCTCCAAAAGCTTGCAATAGCGGTGAAGTTATCTTCGGGAGAGCCGTATTCATTTTCCCTCTGACCGCATACACATGCCTTTGCCTTATCGAGTGTCTCAGATCTGTTCATCATCTGCATCCTCCTCATCGGTAGAAATAAACGGAATATAATCCCGCTTGCGCTCTTTTGCGATTACCTGACAACCACACATCGGGCAGTCAAAGGCATCATACAGGCATTCTTCAGCGGTAGAACCAAAAGCAACTGCCAGCCCAGTTTTTCCGTTATCGCGAGCAAGATAGTGTCTTTCAATAATGGCATTAAACTTAGTGCCACAAATTTTGCATTCAAGCATTACATTTTCTCCTTTCAATTCAGCGGGATAGCACGAGGCAGTTTCAGAATATAACCGTCTCGAACTCGTACCGCAGTTGCACCGCCAATGTTTGTCCAACCATAGCGGTTCATAGTGAAATTATCATTGGGGACACGAGCAAGATCATAGAAATCAGACACACTTACCGTTCCGTACTGACTGATAATATCGTTCATCGCATCGAGAACTGCTTCTGCATCTCCACGAGTATCGAAGAGAATATCATCATAGTCGGGCGTATTGCGTCTATTGCCGACAGAACCGGCACGCACTCTGTCCGAACTCTGTTCATAATAGTTCCGGTAGGACACCTTAGATGCCGTTCCGTTTTTCTTGCTTCGACCTGCCTCACCGTACAGGATCATGTCGATACCGGTGGTGACAATGTCAGAAATCGCTTTCTTGACAGCAGGCACGATGACCTCCATCAAAATATAAGATTTGACATTGTTTGCGTCCTCGGCGATAAAGACATCTGCGAACTTTTGCATCTCGCCTTTTTTTCGAGTTTTTGCAGCCCCGGTAATAACCGCCTCAACTTTCTTTTCTGACTGCTGCTCCTGACGAGCTTTATCAGAATTGGATTTGTAATCTTCCACTGGGTGATCTCCTTTCTTATGCCGGAATCAGCTTACCGGGCAGAGTGATTTTTGTATTCGGCATCAAGCCGTTTTCTTTCTTGTATCGGTAGGCGAGATTGCTCTTTGCCTTCGCTTCTGTCGGAGCAACAGTAGTTGCTTTCCAGCGATGTTGAACGCAATCATCAAATCGCATAACAGGACCGTCATATTGATACTGCTGCATAATTTTCCTCCTTTCGAGAGATAAAGAAAAAGGGAAAGCACCTTGTTACAGGTACTCTCCCTTATCCGAACTTCTCAAATTCGCATTTTCAGTTGTCTTTCTCAACAGCCTCAGTCTCAGATTCTGTCTCCGAGAAATCTGCCTCGATGACCTCGTCTTTCTTTCCGAACTTGGACTTAACCTTTTTTGCAATCGGTTTTGCGAATTTGTGGGCTAATACACCCAATACAAATCCAGCAGCTCCGATTCCAATAAGAACCTTAGTCCTGTTGTCCTTCTCAGTTTCAACGATCTCATCATTGGTCTCGACTTCCTCAAAAGCCATCATATCATTGTTGTTTTCCATTGTGAAATCTCCTTTCAAATGTGTGAAATTGTGGAATGTTCTTCCATTAAATAAGTTGTAATTTTCGCGCGGCGACTTATTGATAGTCGTAAACAGGAGCCACCTGATAGTCAATTACCAGGCAAGGGGTGCCGTTTGCATCCAGCTGAGACGAGAATGCAAGGTCAATATAACCTTTATCGATGTTCCATCCAAGCATGTCACCCATCTTGGTTCCATCCAAACCGAGTTCGTAATAGAAATCGTTCAGCGTGACATACATCTCATCACGCATCTGACGGTTAAGTTCGTTCATAACTCTGGTGATCTTGTCCCTGTCAGACTTGAAATATCGTCCGGACAAGACATCGTAACAGATCGTATTGCCGCCGTTTTCAGTGAGAATAACCTCTCGAACGGGGTTCTTTACCATCTTACCTTTCGATACAGAGTCTCGAATAGACTGTTCCTTTTTCTCGCCAATTGTCTCAACGACTTTTTCCTGATACTCCTTCAGAGTAGATTCCGAAAGGGTATACGCCGTTGCCAAAGCCGCATTCCGACGAAGATTAGTCGAGCTTGCCCCAATCAGGCAGAAGACAGAGATGGAGCCTACAACGGCAGCCGGAATATAACAAGGCCAAGCGGTCTTGATAATGTCCTTCGGCTCAAGCCTGTCCGTATCCAGCTCATCTTTTTTCTCTTCGAGCAGAATCAGAGCCTTGGGGGTTGCTTTTACAGCCATAACAGTGGTGGTAATCATACCGGCAATTCCAATACCGGTGAGGATTTCCGGACTATGTTTTTTCATTGCCGTCCGTACACTCTTGGCAATGCTTGCTAAACTTTGTTTAGGCATGATTTTCTCCTTTCATCTGAAAAAAATGTACAGCACGAGGCACATCAATCATATAATTAGAGCCAATACGCACTATGTTCATATCTGAAACGGTGTCTTTAGACCATCCGTAATAATTAAACTCGTATGCGGTTTTATCCTCCAAGCCGCAAAGTTCGTAATAATCATTTACGCTAATCATCCCATATCGATCGACCATTTCGACCATTTGGCTGTAAACCTTCTCTGCGTCACTGCGAGTATCAAATACTGCAATCTCGTGGATGCGGCATAGAGCTGGTCTGGATTCCGTTACTGTTTGATTAACAGATAGTCTGTATTTCTGTTCGAGCATATATGCTTGGCAGAGGATGTCGAGTTCCTCTTCCGTTGCTCCTCTTGTTGCCGCCTGTACAATATAAGAGCTCATAACCTTAGAACTCTGCTTCTGCTGATAGTAGTTTTTGTATGAAACTTTCATGTTTCTTTTCTCCTTTCAATTAAACAAATAGTAGACCTAATTCTTCAGCTGTTTCGACTGCATTCTGAAATATAAAACTACGCTGCTCATCCTCGCCGTAACAAGCATACATAGCCATTTCGAACATGAAGTTTTCGATGACGGTGATTGGATCATCGAAAGGTTTGTCCAGAATTCGATTACAGATTTCATAAGCAGCCCATTGCTGATATGACCTTTTTCGAAATTCATACTTCGGCCATGTGAATGATGGACTGAATAGATGCTCGTCGACATATCGTTGAATAATCGAAACAGCAGTGTTTGCATCACACATATCGTTCGGATAAAGAGGAAGAGCCCTTGTTAGGACTCCTCGTCTTCTTCATCGCTAAGTGCGGCAAGCTTTTCATTGATGCGTTCATCAATTTTCTCTTCCATCTTCTTCTCGTTCACCCAGTCGGTGAGGAGTGTAGCCCCCATACCTACTGCGGTGGCGACAAGACCCAGGATTTTAATCAATTTTGCATTATTCATAAAGCGAAACCTCCTTTTCGTTTTCATAAAGTGAAATGTATTTTTTGCGAACTCACAGATCTTCCATCCACTCGGCTGTCGGCTCAAAAACCATGTCGATAACATATATCTCCATGCCATCATCCAAAGTGAGTCGGTGGTGGTTAAAGTCAATCCAGTAAATATCACCATTGCAGCTTGACCATCCTACGGCATCTCCAAGCTCCGTCTTTTCAAGCCCAAGAAACTCATAAAAATCATTAAGTGGAATGACTCCTGCAAACATGAAATTGCGGTTCAGATGGTATTCAGCCTGGATAACCTTCTCAATGGTTGACTCAAAATATCTTTGCGAAAAGCTATCGTAGAAAGTGCGAGTGACCTCCGGCTCCATACCTTCACCAAAATCAAGGGAAGAACCATACCAGCCTCCGTTAGCAGAGATGCAGATATCCTTGCACTTTTCTTTAACGATAGAGTCTACGATGGCATTATGAGCTTCTTCGCCATAGAGTTCTTTCAGCTTGTCCTTATACTCCTTATAAGAATTTTGGACAAGTGCGTATGCGCTCGTCAGTGCTGCCTGTTGGCGTCTATTTAGAGCATTGGCGCCCATAATGCAAGCGATGGTAGAAGCTCCAAACGCTACTGCCGGAATATAACATTTCCATGCAGCGATAAACGCCTCTTTCTTGGTGTATGCATACGGATCACCGTCATGCTTTTTGCGGCTGTCTGCATAAACCAACGCTACTGCTCGTGGGGTTGCTTTGGCTGCTGCAATTGCTGTAACCACAACCCCAACGGATGCTACACAAGATAAAGCAACAGGTGAGTATTTCCTAATACAAAGCCCTGACTTATGCAGCATCTTTTGGATTGCTTGATTTTTACTCATGTCTTTTCTCCTTTCATGTTTGTTATTTCATTGCCTGCAAAAGGTCTAAAATGTTCGCCGCCATTTCACTGGCGGTTCGAAACATAAGACTTGTGTTTGGATTTACCCTTGCATACTTGGCGGTCTTCATCATGAATTCATGTGTGAGCTTACAGAATTCATCAATAGACCCTTCTTTTCGAGGGTAGATCCGTTCGGCGATAAAATCCCTGAGCTCGTCGACAGCCCATTGTGAGTAACTCGCTTTTTTATAATCTTCAGTCCATTTACCAAACAGAGGCGGCAGCCAAGCGTCCATGTGGTACATGTCGTACAAGATCAAATCCAGCTGATCGATGCACATGTCTTTTCTCCTTTCATGCGAAAATAAAAAGTAAGAGAGACTGTATCGGATTCGAACCGACGACCTCCACGGAAGTGTGGCGCTCTACCAACTGAGCTAACCCGTCTCTCATAATAAGGCTTGTAATTTTCGCGCGGCAAAAGAAAAGAGCCGTTGTTAGCGGCTCAATCCCTCTTTGATTTTCATCTCATGTGCTTCAACCATTGCTTTCATTTCTTTTCCGAAATCAGTCAACTCTTTAGATGGAGGCACGATTGAAATGGATTTTTTAAGGTATTCCAAGCTTCTCATAATTGCCTGAAAATCGCCTTTAATAATCTCTTCATGCGCCTTCTTTGCATAATAAGTGGCAATTCGGTATCTGATTGTTTCAAACATGTTTACACACTCCTTTCATTATAGGGGGTGTATTTTTTGCGAGTTTTATAAACCGATACTTTTCAGGATTTTAGTCAGTTCATCTTGCTCAAGATCGGCATCTATATCCAGATGAACATGTGTCTTTCCATCAACGACTGTGGCGTTTACCTCGTTCAAACTTAATTTTATATCATAACCGAATTTCTTTCGGATTGCCAAACTCGCCAATTTCGAGATAATGCTCGTAGTGAATTTAGACCCAATTTTCATTTCGTCCATGCTCCTTTTACTCCTTTCAAATCATATAGACAGAAAAAGAATGAGGCCATGCAAATACACAGCCTCAATTCTGTTTAATGTTTCTTCTTATAGATGAGCTTCAAAAGCCACACTATGATAAAGATACAAACAATTACATCCCCAAATACAAGTACACTAATTGCACCTGCTGCGCTCACAGACAGTACAATAAAGGTTACAAGTATTGCCAAAGTAAATAGTAATATCAAAAATAGCAGCATTTCTATGCCCTCCTTTCATTATAGGGGGTGTATTTTTTGCGCAAAAAGAAAAGAGCCGTTGTTAGCGGCTCAATCCTTACTTAGAAAATACTCTTTTCACCAGCTGATTGATTTTGTCAAATACACTCATGCTGAAATCTGGGAATATGATGATTAGACAATCAATCGCATAGATCAGTGATACAAGGGTGTAAAACACCCAATGCTTTTTGATAAATGTGATTTGTGGTCTCCATACCAAATCCCTATAATCACCAAATAAGTTTTTCATAATAATCTCCTTTCGGTTATTAAGTTTCTCCATAATAGCAAATGTATTTTTTGCGCAAAAAGAAAAGAGCCGTTGTTAGCGGCTCAATCCTCAATAAATCCAGTTTTCTTTTGCAAAGAACAATGGTACTGCGATCAACGCCAAGAATACTAATGCCGTTGCATCTTTATCGATAAGTACCGGTAAATACCCACAAATAAGTAATACCACAGCATACAGCTTGTTCTTTAGTGTTTTCATAATCCATATCTCCCTTCAAAATTCAATGTTTTTTCATAAAGGGAGATGCGTTTTTTGCGCTTAAATATCCCGTCTATCAAAGACTGTTTCCCAGCGCTCCTTCTGAATAGGCTTCATTTTCAACGCCCACATAATTTGACGAACAGTGACAGTAGGATATAACCCGTCCGTACAAGTTCCAGCCCTCATTTCAAAGTATTCTCGAAAACCGGGGTGCAAATATAAAGCGTCAGTAATCCACGGGTCAACCTCGCTCCACCATGTACTTTTTGTCTCAGCGTCAAATCGCTGCTGAATTACTACCAGACCTTTTTCTTCGATTCTGTATAGAGTGCAGCTATTGTAAACCGGATGGTCACAAATATAACGCTCACCGTACAAGGATAAGTAAATTTCCGGTTTGTCAAAATGGTATCGCATATCAGTCACCTATAAAAAGAAAAGAGAAAGAGCCCTCGTCAGGACTCCTTCCCCTTTGCTAATAGTCTTAATTAGTCGTCGCAGATCTGATCTCTGGTCGGATATAGAGCATCATATTCTTCATCGTTCTCCATACCATAATGCTCCAAGTCAACGGAGTGACCGCAAGCAGGGCATACTAAAGTATCTTCCCACTCGTCTTCGAATTCCATAAGTCCTCCGCATTCACTGCAAATATACCGTCCAGTAAGTAAACCGTCTCTCTGCGCATCGTTAAAAAAGCTCATTGCAAATTACCTCCTTGATATTGTGTGGCACTATTAAGTATAGCGACCATCAGTATTTTATCAAGAGATAAAAAGCACTTTTACATCTCTCACAATAGCCCTTGTAAATTTCGAGCAGGAGAAAAACGAAGAGAACGTGTATATAGCACGAACTCTCCGCTTTGGAACCGGCTTATTTCTTAGTCGGTCTGAATCGACTGAATAAACCTCTGAATGTCTGGGAGGTGAATGTTCCGTCCTGTTCGAACTTGAAACCTCGTCTCATCCAAACGCCGTAGAACATCAACGGCAACACCAGCTCGGCGGCAGCCATACCAAATCTGAAGTATCGATCTTTGACAGACTCTGCCATTTGAGCCGTCTTGGACTCCTGATCGATTTCACGATTCTCGATCTTATCCAGACGCTCATAGGCATTCTTGTCCTCTTCGAGCTTCAGTTTGTACAACTTCGTCAAGCTATCCACTGCTGTGGTATGCTCCTGACTTCCGGATTCGAGAGACCCCAAGCGCTTAATTTCGGCTTTGATCTCCTCTTCCAACAAACTTCTGTTTTCTTCACCCATATTCGTTTCTCCTTTCGTTTTAATAGGGTTCCATAAAAGAAAGTGTTATTTGTGCGGAATAAAGTCTTCGCGCTTCACTTCCAACAGGACAGTTTTTTGAGTTACGATTTCGTTGATGCTCTTTTTCAGTTCAAGAAAAAGGTAAGGTCCGTCCGGATCAGACTTATCAATACGCAGAAAACCAACCGGACGCTTTCGGCGAATGATAGATGAAGCAGCAAATCCAATCAGGACTCCGATAATTACATAAATGACTTCCACGGCGATCTCCTTTCAAATTGTTTTTCAAAAATTTCAACCCGGGGATTTTTCCAGATACTAATTTAACACAGATACCGGTCACCTCCGTCCGGGTTTTAATCTAAGTTAGAAAAAGAAAAGAGAAAGAGCCGTTGTTAGCGGCTCTACCCCTTAAAAGTTTTCAAGTATTTTGTAGGTAAATATCCTTGTCTTTTTAAGTTCGTCCAATGTTTTGATTGCATTGGAGTAATCACGGTCACTATTAGTCCACCAAATGGTCCAGCCTTTTAGACGGGCAATAACATATCGAAGTCCAAAAACTTTCAATGTCATTTTAGTCAAAACAAGCTGATACAAACGTGGAACGAAATAACCAGTTTTAGCTCCTTCTGCACCTTTGATTGCAATAAACTTGTACATAGTAATCTCCTCCATAAAATGTGTTTCTTTCATAAAGGACTCTGTTATTCCTGCGAACCCTCGTAGACGATCTTCTTCCGTAAATCAGACCAAGTTATGTATCGGTCTTTACGGCATACAGGGCAATAGAACTTGCTTACCTTACCTCCGATGTCTGTCAGTTCACTGCTATCAGCCTCAAGCCTGCTTTGGCAATTCGGGCAGTTGAAGCGATAGACCTTTTTCACCGCAATATCTACGATTTTCATCACTTTCTCTCCTTACTAAGTAACCAGAAAAACCGTCTGTACAAGTCGTAATAAACATCCTTACAACATGGAATGCCGGTTCTGGCTTTCAGATGGTCATACGAGATCCCTTCTGTTATAGCTTCCAAAATATAACACGAAAGTTCCTCGTCCGTTTCCTTTGCGACTCGTTCCACCATTTTCATCCGATCGGCATAGTATAGCCTCTCGTCGATATGCTTGGTAACTGGGTCACCGACAACATTTGTTTTGCTGGGCGGTACTAACTGCGGCCACGAACCTGGATAGTCTATCAACGAATTGTACGCATGACGCCACAATGGGTACTGTAAGCAGAAATGCTTCAATTCATAGTAGCGGTGCTTCTCAATCCAGTAACGATTAGTCTCGGAAAGTTCCGGGCGTATCAATGTGCTCATGCGCGTTCACCCCTCCATACATAGCCGGTCTCCTGCCAGAGGAGCTTAGGCGAAATATAAAAGTTGATGCGCCCATACTTAGAGTTCATTTCCTCTAAGTTTGTAACGAGCTTTCCACTCCGGGTAGCTTTTCCGATTGGCAGCCACCCCGATACGATGCCGGCTCGAATCCAGGATGCATCTTTTCCATAGACTCGTGCTGCAACAGCTACCGGGACTGACCCCGATGCAAATATAATTTCTTCCATTGGCGTTTGCCTCCTTTCAACCGCTATTTTAGGTTAGGAACGGCTTTTAGTAAAAACAACCTCGGTGGAAACAAACGCCAGCGAATCATCGTCATTTCACAAGGGTAATCTTCAAACCCCAAAGTCTCACAAGTAATAAGTCCTTCGAGAACACCAATGATAATATCTGCTTCATACTGTTTGTACGGAAATATAAAGTCAGGAAGCTCCCGATGAACAGCATGACATTTACAACATCGAAGCCTTCTGATAGCTACCCGCTTTTTATTCCCGAATTTCGTTCGTATCAGCCTTTGCACATTGTCATAGTATTTAAGCTGCCCTCCACACTTGGGGCAGATTGATTGGTTATCACTAATCATATCTCATCTCTCCCTAAGTTAATAAGAAAAGTTTAATGTAGGAGTTGACATTCCTACACTTATGATATATGATTACTAATAGCAAATCAATGGGGAAGGTGATAATAATGCTGATAAAATGCCCTGAATGTGAATTGCAAGTAAGTGACAAAGCAGTATCTTGTCCTCACTGTGGGTTTCCATTGCAGCCAAATATAAAGCCAAGAAAACCTCGGAACAAGAACAACAAACGCCGTAGACTGCCAAACGGGTTCGGACAGATCAGCGAGATTAAGAATCGAAATCTTCGTAATCCATTTCGGGCTATGATAAGCGTTGGAAAAGACTCAAACGGACGACCTATCTGCAAACCTCTTAAGCCTGAGTCATACTTTCCAACATACAACGATGCCTATGCTGCTCTTGTAGAGTACAACAAAAATCCCTATGACCTTGAGCCGTCCATCACAATGAAGGAACTTTATGAAAAATGGCTTGCCGAGTATGAAAAGACAGTCAAAAGCACTCGTTCGGTAGCTTCAGCATGGGGATACTGCTCGGCTGTGTATGATATGCGAGTCAAGGATGTCCGTGCCCGTCATATAAAAGGCTGCATGGACGAAGGCGTATCAAAGGTTCGAGGTGAAGAGAAGACACCAAGTGCATCTATGAAGAACCAAATCAAATCATTATTCAACTTGATGCTGGATTATGCTTTGGAGTACGAGCTGGTTGACCGGAACTACTCGCGAACTTTTAACCTTAGTGAAGAAACCATCAAGGAGATTGTCACGGTTAAGAACGAGCACATTCCTTTTACGGACGAAGAGATGGGCTTGCTTTGGAAACACGCTGATGATAAAATGCTTGTGGATGTCCTGCTTATTCAGTGCTACTCAGGTTGGCGTCCTCAAGAACTTGGTTTGCTGGAATTAAAGAATGTGGATTTGGAAAACTGGACTTTCCGGGGCGGTATCAAAACCGATGCCGGTACAGATCGTGTCGTTCCAATTCACTCGAAGATCCGTCACTTGGTCGAGCGAAAATATAAAGAGGCGCAGGAGCTTGGTAGTCTCTATCTGCTCAACTATGTTAATCCGAATGCCCGCAGCAAGAACACAGCACTTACTTATGCTCGATACCAAAAAGGCTTCAGCATGATTCGAGATGAATTGAATCTGAATCCGGAGCATAGACCGCATGATGGTCGTAAGCACTTCGTAACGATGGCTAAGAAGTACGGCGTCGACGAATATGCTATCAAATATATGGTCGGCCACAAGATCTCTGACATCACCGAAAAGGTTTATACTCAGAGAGAATTTGAGTGGCTGAAAGATGAAATCGAAAAAATAAAATAGCTTGTAAAACAAAGAAAAGCCTCCCCGAAGTGGGAGCACCATTTAAGGCACTCGACACCACGAGGAGGCTGACTTTGTGTAGGAATATAGGTATAGGAGTAGTGTAGAAATAATGCACGAATTACCTACATTTCTCGACATTCATTCACCTCTAACTACTCCTAAAACAGCGTAAATACAGGGGTTTAGAAGTGGTTAGACCGCAGTAAGTTTCTATTTTGGAAGCAAAATATCCCGTATTTCCTGGCTTTTTGAGCCAAAGTGTAGGAATAATGCAGAACTAACCTACATTCTACTGCCCTGTATTGCTATTTATTAGCCATAAACCACGTCCGTAGAGATGGTGAGTCCATCGTCCGACAGTGTCTTGGTTTCCGTTGCGATGACCGTTCCTTCAGAGTCCGTGAAAACCGATGTGATTGTTTTCATATCGTCCGAAAAAGTCTTCACAAGCTGGTTCCCATTGGCGTAAACCGTCGTCACGGTCTTATAATCTTTTGAAAAAGTCTTGACGGTGTCACCAGACTGAATATCACTGGCGGAACCTACTTTACCGTCTACATACGACTTAGTCTGTCCGGCAAGTATCTTCATTTGTTCAAGAGATACCAGCTTGTAATCAGGCATTCGATTCACGCTCCTTTGAAAGATTTAGGGAGGGCTGTTACACCCTCTCCCCAGAGACTTGCAGTCTTTAGGCTCCAAAGACCTCAGTGCACATGGCGGTAACTTCCTCGTCAGTAGCACCAGACAGGGTATCCAGGAACGCCTTGTTCGCGTGGCTATGGTTACCCTCAGAAGCTGCATTGACCTTCTCCTTCAGAGTAGCGTCCAGATCAGCCTCTGCGACAGTGTCCTTGCTGGCAAGCTTGCCGGTCGGAATAGTCAGCGCAACAGACTTGTCCTTCTCAGCAGGAGTTACCTCAGTACCATTGACCTTGATCTTTTCAATGGTATTCACCTGGGCACCAGTGGCAATACCAGCCAGCTTAGTACCCTCGGCATTGGTCATCAGGCGGCTACCCTCAACCTTATCCACCTTCTTGCCCAGCTCGGCGGTCATGGTGGCAGTCTTGACATAGTCGTCGATGCCCAGAGCCTCAATCATCTTGGTGACATAAGCCACGACCGTAGCTTCCTCATCGGTGCCGCCGATACCGGCAAGGATAGCATCCAGACGAGTGATGTCGTTAGCCATCTTTGCGGCACCCGTGGTGTCGCTCAGAATCCAGTCGGCGATCTCCTTCAGAGTATCGTAAGACGCATCGGCGCCAGCCACGATCTTTGCGACTTCCTCAGAAGAGATAGTGCGCACAGACTTGCCGGTATCCTCACCGACCAGAGTGTCAACGGTAGCCTGAGCAGCTTTGCCGTCGATCAGAGTCTTCAGAGCAGCAGCCAGATCGTCATAAGCGACCTCGCTCTTGCCCGCCAGGGTACCCAGACCATCGATCTGACCATCGATGTAAGTCTTGGCTGCCTGAAGAGCAACCTTCAACTGCGCCAGGGTAGTGATCTTAATAGTGTCTGCCATAATACATTCCTCCTATTGGAATAAAATTATTTTTGCCACAGCGTTTTGGCGCTGCTGTGACCACGAAATGTTTAGCCGAAGACATCAGTGATAACATCGTCCAGTTCTTCTTCCGTTGCGATGTCATCAGGATTGTAAGTAGGCTCGTCCGGATCAGGGTTGACCCCGGTTCCGAAAACATCATCGATCAGATCGTCAATATCATCGTCCGTAGCCATCTCACTCCCTTCAGGAAGACCTCCGGAATTCGCCTCAATTACAATATCGTGCTTCAGCAGTTTGTTGGCTGTCGGTAGCACCTGAACTGTGTCGCTGGGGGTAATGTTGTATTCACCCTCATAAATATCACAATCCATGCTCCCGCCAACAGGTATAGATAAAGCTCCTTGTAAGCTTCCAATGGGCGAAAGGCGACCTTTAATAGACCCGATTCCGCATACTCCACCCATGCTCAGTCAACCTCTTCCGAAAGCTTCAGAGTTGCTTTCGAAATAAAGGTATCAACTTTGCCGTTTGCTTTTGTGAGCTGAATGTCGTAGACATATTTACCGAAATTCAAATCTGCTGTGTCTTGAGGCTCAAGTGTCAGCATCATCGTATCGATCGGGATGTCCTTGACGAGAAGGGGGCGGGGGTCATCATAATTCTCCTTCATTGCAAAGCGAATAGAATCACCTTCAACCGGAATATACTGAGTCCCGTCCCTTTTGGTGGCAGAGACCAGAGCCTCAAATGTATCACCTCGGGTCAAAGTGATAGTTGTACCAGTAATGTTGTAACTCATAATCTCACCTCCAATTCAAGCATTGTAAGTTGATTTATGAATCGCAAGTTGGTCGACTTCTGTCATGATTCGCTTAGCTGAACCATTACCGCCTAATTTCTCATAAGGCTTATACAGGTATTCGTACAGATTTTCATACTCGTCCTGTGTAATGTAGCCTCTCTCGATATAGACCATACCAAGATAAATGATGCGATCATGAGCCAGACCAATGAGCATTTGCGTTTCGAGATTGTTCTGCTTGTTTTCAGCAGCTTTTCGTTTACTACGCTCCTGGATATATGCCCAAAATCCGGAAGAAGCGAGTATCGTCCCCAAAATGGTTAATAGCGTTTGCAGCCAGGGTTCCATTTCCATGTATCATCCTCCTTGAAGTCATGAATGAAATAAGAAGCTTGTAGGAAATATCACCCCAAACCTCTTTTAATTAGGCAAGGGAGTCCACCGTGAAGTAGACTCCCCGCCGGTTTCG
>ERZ808258.60-NODE-60-length-60761-cov-4.479261_pt1 | contig 60761 bp, 31 predicted proteins | sample MGYA00521280_ERZ808258 | MGnify/ENA primary metagenome ERZ808258 (study PRJEB31516, sample SAMN03275585) | gut metagenome | biome: mammalia-associated habitat; material: feces | host: Papio cynocephalus | place: Kenya | collected 2012-07-19 ...
TATTAGGGCTTACTCGGGACTTCCACCCGTTAGACAATGCTCATGCCGAGCATACCACCAAAAGAGCCGTTGGCTTGGTTGCCAACGGCTCTTACTATGGAATATAGAATAAGATATTACTCTTGATTTTCAACCGGTGCGGAGAAGTCGAGGACATTTTTCTTGTTAGCCTCCATGCGGTCGTACTCTTCCTTAGAGCCGACAATCAGCTTCTCCCACTTGCGCAGGCCTGTACCGGCAGGAATCAAATGACCGCATATCACATTCTCCTTCATGCCCTCCAAATGGTCTACCTTACCACGGATAGCCGCCTCATTGAGCACCTTCGTAGTCTCCTGGAAGGAAGCGGCACTCATGAAGCTCTTCGTACCCAAGGCTGCACGGGTGATACCCTGCAGAACCTGAGTGGAAGTGGCAGGCACAGCGTCACGCACCTGGACGACCTTGAGGTCACGGCGCTTGAGACTTGAGTTCTCGTCACGCAACTTGCGGGCCGAGACGATCTGGCCCTTCACAAGGACATCGGAGTCACCGGCATCGGTAACAACCTTCTTGCCCCAAATGCGGTCGTTCTCATCAGCAAAGTCGAGCTTGTCTACCAACTCCTGCTCCAGGAAGATGGTGTCGCCCGGATCATCAATGCGGACCTTGCGCATCATCTGACGGACAATGATCTCAAAGTGCTTGTCGTTGATCTTCACACCCTGCAGACGATACACGTCCTGCACCTCATTGACAATGTACTCCTGGACAGCCGTCGGGCCCTTAATAGAAAGGATATCGACGGGTGTGATGGAACCATCAGACAATGGTGTTCCGGCACGCACAGCGTCATGCTCCTGGACAAGGATCTGACGAGAGAGCGGCACAAGATATTTCTTCTGGTCGCCGGTCTTGGACGTGACGATAACCTCACGGTTGCCACGCTTCTGCTTACCCATTGAAATCTCACCGTCGATTTCAGAGACAACGGCAGGGTTAGACGGGTTACGGGCCTCAAAGAGCTCTGTGACACGAGGCAGACCACCCGTGATGTCACCAGCGCCACCCACGGCACGAGGAATCTTCACCAACGTTGTACCGGTCTTGATGACATCGCCATCTTCGACCACCAAGTGGCCGCCCACAGGCAAGTTGTAGGTCACAAGCACCTGTCCGTCTGCATCCAACACGTCAACTACAGGCACGAGCGTGTGGTCACGCGAATCGGTGATGATACGCTCGGTCATGCCTGATGTCTCATCGGTCTCGGCCTTGAAGGTCTGACCCTCAACGACATCGCGGAAGTGCAACTTACCTTCAAACTCACTGACAATAACAGCGTTGAACGGGTCCCAACGACAAATCTGATCGCCGGGCTTGACAACATCGCCGTCCTTGAAATAGAGCGAGCTACCATAAGGCACCTGCATGGATGACAAGACGATATCCGTGTTCTGGTCGATGAACTGAACCTCAGCCAAACGGCTCACGACCATCTGGCAGGCAACATCATTGTCATCGACGTAAGGCACCGTACGCAACTCCTCAAACTTCAGGCGTGCATCGTTCTTCGACTTGATACCCGCATTGGCAGCAACGTTACCTGCCACACCACCAGCGTGGAAAGTACGAAGCGTCAGCTGTGTACCCGGCTCACCGATAGCCTGAGCGGCAATCACACCGACAGCCTCACCCATCTGCACCATCTTGGCGGTAGCCAGGTTACGGCCATAGCACTTGCGGCAAACGCCCTTCTTGCTCTCGCACGTGAGCACCGAGCGGATCTCGACCATCTCAATGCCACACTTCTCAATCTTCTCTGCCTCATCCTCGCGAATCTCCTCGCCAGCGGCGACAATCAGCTCATTGGTGTGAGGATTGACAACGTCATGCACGGAGACACGGCCCAAGATGCGCTCGGAAAGAGAAGAAATCACCTCGTCACCATTCTTCAGGGCACGACACTCCAGACCACGCAAGGTGCCACAGTCTTCCTCAGTGATGATCACATCGTGAGAGACGTCCACCAAACGACGAGTCAGATAACCAGCGTCGGCAGTCTTCATAGCGGTATCGGCAAGACCCTTACGAGCACCGTGAGAAGCAATAAAGTACTCCTGCACCGACATGCCCTCCTTCAAGTTAGAGATGATAGGATTCTCAATAATGGAGTTGCCTTCTGCACCAGCCTTCTGAGGCTTGGCCATCAAGCCACGCATACCAGCAAGCTGAGCAATCTGGTCAGCCGAGCCACGGGCACCCGAATCAAGCATCATGTACACAGCGTTGAAGCCTTGGTCAGCCTCTGTCATGTGCTTCATGACAGCCTTCTTCAAGTTGGCGTTGACGTGCGTCCAAGCATCAATCACCTGGTTGTAACGCTCCTTATCCGTGATAAGACCCATATCGAAGTTGGCCGTAATGGCATCTACCTCGTCCTGGCCCTTTTGGACAATCTCCTTCTTCTCGTCAGGAACGATGATATCATCAAGGTTGAAGGACAGACCAGCAAGGTACGACATGCGGTAACCCAAGTTCTTGATGCCATCGAGGAAGTAGCAAGCGCGCGCCATACCAACCGCCTTGATAACGGCTGCAATCAGGTTACGCAAAGACTTCTTGGAGATGACTCCATTGAAGAAGCCAATCTCAGACGGGACAATCTCATTGACAACGACACGTCCGACGGTGGTGTCAACGATATGGCGAACAGGCTTTCCGTCCTCAAGGTCATCCACGAGCACCTTCACCTGTGCGTGAAGGTCGCAACGCTTCTCATTGTAGGCAATAATAGCCTCCTCAGGACCATAGAACGTAAGGCCCTCACCCTTGGCACCCGGGCGAATCTTGGTGATATAGTAAAGACCGAGCACCATGTCCTGTGAAGGAACGGTGATGGAAGCACCATTGGCCGGGTTCAGCACATTATGGCTCTGCAGCATCAGAATCTGTGCCTCGAGCACAGCCTCATTGCTCAAAGGAAGGTGAACAGCCATCTGGTCACCATCGAAGTCGGCATTAAACGGAGTACAGGCCAACGGGTGCAGCTGGATGGCCTTGCCCTCAATGAGCTTGGGCTGGAAAGCCAACACCGACAGACGGTGCAGCGTAGGTGCACGGTTGAGCAACACCGGATGACCCTTCATCACATTCTCCAGGATGTCCCAAATGACAGGCTCACGACGATCCACAATCTTCTTGGCGCTCTTGACCGTCTTCACGATGCCACGCTCAATCAGCTTGCGGATGATAAACGGCTTATAAAGCTCAGCTGCCATCAACTTAGGCAGGCCACACTCGCCCATCTTCAATTCAGGACCCACGACGATAACCGAACGAGCAGAATAGTCGACACGCTTACCCAAGAGGTTCTGACGGAAACGACCTTGCTTACCCTTCAAAGAATCGGAGAGAGACTTCAACGGACGATTGGATTCGCTCTTGACAGCACTGGCCTTTCGGCTATTGTCAAACAAGGAGTCAACAGCCTCTTGCAGCATACGCTTCTCGTTGCGCAGGATCACCTCCGGCGCCTTGATTTCCATCAATCTCTTCAGACGGTTGTTACGAATGATGACTCTACGGTAAAGGTCATTCAAGTCGGAAGTGGCAAAGCGACCGCCATCCAACGGCACGAGCGGACGAAGCTCTGGCGGGATGACGGGGATAATCTTCATGATCATCCACTCCGGCTTGTTGACATTCTTGGAAGAGCGGAACGCCTCGACAACCTGAAGGCGCTTCAAGGCCTCCGTCTTGCGCATCTGACTGGAGTCATTGCTTGCGCGGTCACGCAGTTCAAACGACAACTTATCAAGCCCCGTCAATCCATTTGCGTCCTCTATTGTCAACTCGTGAAGCAAGTCAAGAACAGCCTCGGCACCCATCTTGGCGATGAACTTGTTGGGGTCAGCGTCATCAAGAAGATCATTGTCTTCGCTCAGCTTATTGTCAATGATGTTGAGATACTCATCCTCCGTCAAGAGATCCAACTTGTGAGAGCCATTCAACTCCTCACCCGTTTCAGGGTTTGTCATGCCAGCGACCAAGCCCGGCTGAATGACGATATACTTCTCATAGTAGACCACAGCGTCGAGCTTCTTGGTGGGAAGGCCAAGCAGATAGCCGATCTTGTTGGGAAGAGAGCGGAAGTACCAGATATGCGCCACAGGGACAACCAGTTCGATATGTCCGCTACGCTCACGACGCACCTTTCTTTCCGTCACCTCCACACCGCATCGGTCACAAACGATACCCTTATATCGAATACGCTTGTACTTGCCACAGGCGCACTCATAGTCCTTCGTGGGGCCGAAGATTTTCTCACAGAACAAACCATCACGCTCAGGCTTGTACGTACGGTAGTTGATGGTCTCCGGCTTCGTGACCTCGCCATACGAGTTTTCCTTGATCTCCTCAGGAGAAGCAAGACTGATGGTAATCTTCGAGAAATTTGTCTTTACCTTTGTATCTTTTTTGAAAGCCATGTTTCTAACTTTTCAATATTCAAACATTAATCCAACTTCACGCTCAGTCCCAGACCACGCAACTCATGGAGCAAGACGTTGAGAGACTCAGGAATACCCGGTGTAGGCATCGGGTCACCCTTAACGATAGCCTCATAAGCCTTGGAGCGGCCTGTCACATCGTCACTCTTGATGGTCAGCATTTCCTGCAAGACATGGCTGGCGCCAAAGCCCTCCAGAGCCCAGACCTCCATCTCTCCGAAACGCTGTCCACCAAACTGCGCCTTACCACCGAGCGGCTGTTGCGTGATCAAGCTGTACGGGCCAATGGAACGTGCGTGCATCTTGTCCTCAACCATGTGTCCCAACTTCAAGAAGTAAGTGATACCGACCGTTGCCTGCTGGTCGAACGGCTCACCGGTCTCACCGTCATAGACGGTTGTTGAGCACAGGTTAGGCAGTCCTGCCTTGTCAGTCCACACCTTGAGGTCATTGAGCTTGGCACCATCGAAGATAGGAGTGGCAAACTTCACACCGAGCTTCTTACCGGCAGCACCGAGAATAGCCTCGAAGATCTGACCCAGGTTCATACGAGAAGGCACACCCATCGGGTTCAGCACCAGGTCGACAGGGCGACCGTCAGCCAAGAAAGGCATATCCTCCATGCGCACAATCTTCGAAACGATACCCTTGTTACCGTGACGACCAGCCAGCTTATCGCCGACCTGTATCTTACGCTTCTTGGCAATGTAGACCTTAGCCATCTTCAAGATGCCAGAAGGCAACTCGTCACCAATGGTAATGGCAAACTTACGACGGTTCTGCTCCGCGGCCAACTGCTTGTCCTTGCGGATGAAGTTCATGATCAAGTGCTGTATCATACCATTGATACGCTCGTCATCCGTCCATCCATTGCTCTGAATGCCATCATACTCAAGATTCTTCAACGCGGCGACCGTGAAGCGGCTACCCTTGTTGATGATCTCAGCCTCGGTGTAATCCTTCACACCTTGAGACACCTTGTCATTGGTAAGCGTCATGAGCTTGTCGACCAACATATTCTTCAAGTCGTCATGCTTGGCCTCGTACTCCTCATCGATCTTAGCCAACAGGATCTTGTCTTGCTTCTTCGACTCACGGGTCTTCTCAGCGCGGGTAAACAACTTCTTGTCAATGACAATACCGCTCAAAGACGGGTTGGCCTTCAAAGAAGAATCCTTCACATCACCGGCCTTGTCACCAAAGATGGCACGCAACAGCTTCTCCTCCGGTGAGGGATCACTCTCACCCTTGGGCGAGATTTTACCGATCATGATGTCACCGGGCTCCACACGGGCACCGACACGAATGATGCCATTCTCATCAAGGTCCTTCGTTGCCTCCTCGCTGACATTGGGGATATCACTTGTGAAGACCTCCACACCGCGCTTCGTCTCACGCACATCGAGCGAATACTCGTCCACGTGCACTGAAGTCAGCACGTCATCACGCACCATGCGCTCAGAAATGACGACAGCATCCTCATAGTTGTATCCCTTCCAGGGCATATAAGCCACAAGCAGGTTACGACCCAAGGCGAGCTCGCCATTCTCCGTAGCATAGCCCTCCGTGAGGATGTCACCCTTCTTGACACGCTGTCCCTTGTTGCAGATAGGACGGAGGTCAATGGTCATATTCTGGTTGGTGCGGCGGAACTTAGGAATACGATACTCCTTCAGAGCCGGCTCAAAGCTGACGAACTCCTCATCCTCCGTTCTGTCATACAAGATACGGATGGTAGTAGCGTCAACATACTCAATGACACCATCGCCTTCAGCGGTAACCATGGTACGCGAGTCCTCACAGACCTGCTTCTCAAGACCCGTACCGACAATCGGCGCATCATTATGGAGCAAAGGCACAGCCTGGCGCATCATGTTACATCCCATCAGGGCACGGTGACCGTCATCGTGCTCCAGGAAAGGAATCAGACCGGCACTCACCGAGGCGATCTGCTGCGGCGCCACATCCATCAAGTCGACCCGATCAGGGGTGACAACGGGGAAGTCGGCCGCTCTACGGGTATGCACCGTGGCACGGATGAACGAGCCATCCTCGTTCAAAGGAGCGTTACCCTGGGCAATGAACTTACCCTCTTCCTCCTCAGCGGTCAAGTAGACAACGTCCTTGTTGTCCATGTCCACCTTAGAGTCCTTCACAACGCGGTAAGGTGATGCGATGAAACCGAGTTCATTTATGGTGGCATACATACAAAGCGAAGAAATCAGACCGATGTTAGGACCCTCAGGCGACTCAATCGGGCAGAGACGACCATAGTGAGTATAGTGTACGTCACGCACCTCGAATCCCGCACGCTCACGAGTAAGACCTCCAGGGCCCAGAGCCGAGAGACGACGCTTATGAGTGACCTCAGCCAACGGGTTGGTCTGGTCCATGAACTGGCTCAACGGATTGGTGCCGAAGAACGAATTGATCACGCTTGATATCGTCTTTGCGTTGATCAGCTCCGTCGGCGTGAACACCTCGTTGTCACGCACATTCATGCGCTCACGGATGGTACGGCTCATACGGGCCAAACCGATGGAGAACTGGTTGGCCAGTTGCTCACCCACCGTGCGCACACGACGGTTGGACAGGTGGTCGATATCATCGACGCTCGCATTGGAATTGATAAGCTTGATCAGATACTTGATGATGGCAATGATATCCTCCTTCGTGAGAACACGCACATCACCATCCGTGTCAAGGCCCAATTTCTTATTGATACGGTAGCGTCCGACCTCACCCAGGTCATAACGCTTGTCGGAGAAGAACAGGTTACGGAACACCTCGCGGGCGCTTTCGTCATCCACAGGGTCAGCGTTACGGAGCTGACGATAGATGTAGCGCACAGCCTCAATCTCAGAGTTGCTGGGGTCTTTCGCCAAAGTGTTGAAGATGATAGAGAACTTGTTGGCAGTGTCCTCATCCTTGTGCAAAAGGATGGTGTCCACGCCACTTTCCAGTATCTCCTGGTAGTTGTCCTCCGTAATCTCGGTGCCGCGCTCCATGATGAGATTGTTACGCGTCATCATGGTCACCTCACCCGTATCCTCATCGGTGAACTCCTCATAGGAAGTCTGCATGACGTTACCAGCCAACTTACGGCCGATACACTCCTTCAGCGACTCCTTGTTGACCTCCACCTCTTCGGCGAGATCGAAAATTTTCAAGATATCCTTATCCGATTCGTATCCGATGGCACGCAACATGGTCGTCACGGGCAACTTCTTCTTACGGTCGATATAAGCATACATCACATTGTTGATGTCCGTGGCAAACTCAATCCAAGAACCCTTGAAAGGAATGATACGCGCACTGTAAAGCACGGTGCCGTTGGCATGCACACCCTGACCAAAGAACACACCAGGTGAACGGTGCAACTGAGCCACCACGACACGCTCAGCACCGTTGATGACAAAGGTGCCGTTGTTGGTCATGTAAGGAATCGTACCGAGGAAGACATCCTGAATGAACGTGCCGAAATCCTCATGATCCGGATCCGTGCAGTAAAGCTTCATCTTAGCCTTCAAAGGCACACTATATGTCAGGCCACGCTCCAGGCACTCATCAATGGAGTAACGAGGCGGGTCAATATAGTAATCCAGGAACTCAAGAACGAAATTGTTACGCGTGTCGGTGATAGGGAAGTTCTCTGCGAACACCTTATACAAACCGTCATTCTTGCGTTCCTCAGGCGGAGTGTCCAACTGCAAGAAGTCACGGAACGACTTCAGCTGAACGTCAAGGAAATCCGGATAGGGATACGGATTATGGACGCTTGCGAAATTTACTCTGTTATTAACGACTTTGGTCATAAAATGTGTTATCTGATCTGTTACCTGTGAAGTTTTGTTTGCAAAGTTACAAAAAAACTCGAAAGACACAAAAAGGTTAGGACTCACCGACTGGGCAAATCCTAACCAATTATGTTATTGATAAGCAAAGAGGTATAAAACCTCAAGCAACTTACTTCAGCTCAACCTTAGCGCCGGCCTCTTCGATGGCCTTCTTCAGGTTCTCAGCCTCGTCCTTTGAGAGACCCTCCTTGATAGTAGCGGGAGCACCCTCGACGAGAGCCTTAGCCTCCTTCAGACCGAGACCGCAAGCCTCCTTGACAGCCTTCACAACCTGGAGCTTTGTAGCGCCGATGTCAGTGAGGACCACGTCGAAAGAAGACTTCTCCTCAGCAGCCTCACCTGCGCCTGCAGCAGCAGGACCGGCAGCCACAGCAACAGCTGCAGCGGCGGGCTCGATACCATACTCGTCCTTCAGGACAGTTGCCAACTCATTAACTTCCTTAACAGTAAGATTTACTAACTCTTCTGCAATAGCTTTTACGTCTGCCATTTTATTCTAAATTTTAATTTTTCTTGTAAATATTGATTTGACTTTATCGTTATCAGTCACACATGATGCAACATCAAACTGCTTTACTCAGCGCGCTCGCCCAAAGTCTTAAGCACACCGTGGATGGTGTTTGCGCCTGACTGGAGTGCAGAGACGACGTTCTTTGCAGGAGACTGCAAGAGAGCGACCACATCTGCGATGACCTCGTTCTTGCTCTTGAGAGCAGCCAACTCGTTGAGCTTGTCAGCACCCACGAAGATGCCTTCCTCAGCGTAAGCAGCCTTCAGAGAAGGAATACCGGCCTTGGCGATCTCCTTGTCCTTGAGCAACTTTGCGGGGACGTTTGCAGTCTCGCAGAACAACACAGCCGTATTGCCCTTCAAAGTGCCATAGATCTCAGAGAAATCAGTCTCAGATGCCTCGAGAGCCTTGTGGAGAAGCGTGTTCTTCACAACGACCATCTTGATCTGCTGCTTGAAACACTTGCGACGAAGATCACTCGTAGCCTCAGCGTTCATACCCGTCACATCGACCAAGTAGAAGTGAGGATACTCCTTCAGCTTCTGTCCAAGTTCAACAATAATAGTATCTTTAGCTTCTTTCTTCATTATACCAAACTTTTAGAGTTATTCGACAGATTTAGGATCAATCTTGATACCCTTACTCATTGTAGAGGAAAGGAAGATACTCTTAATATAAGTTCCCTTAGCAGCAGCAGGCTTCAGACGGACGACCGTGTTGATGAACTCCTTGGCATTGCCATAAATCTGGTCGGCAGTCATAGAGATCTTGCCGATAGAAGTATGAATGATACCAGCCTTGTCCACCTTGAAGTCAATCTTACCCTGCTTCACCTCCTTGACGGCCTTGGCCACATCCATCGTGACGGTGCCACTCTTGGGGTTAGGCATCAAACCACGAGGACCCAGGAAACGACCCAGAGGACCAACCTTACCCATGCAGGAAGGCATAGTGATAATCACATCAATATCTGTCCAACCAGTCTTGATCTTCTCAATGTACTCATCGAGACCAGCATAATCAGCACCAGCTGCCTTGGCAGCCTCTTCCTGATCGGGTGTGCAGAGGCACAGAACGCGAACAGACTTACCAGTACCGTTAGGAAGTGACACCACGCCACGAACCATCTGGTTAGCCTTACGAGGGTCAACGCCAAGACGAACGTCAATGTCAACCGAAGCGTCAAACTTAGTAGTGGTGATATCCTTCACCAACTGAGCTGCCTCGTTCAATGCGTAAGCCTTCCCTGCTTCAACCTTCTCAGCTACTGATTTCTGATTCTTTGTCAGTTTACTCATTTTACTAATTTAAATTGAAGAGTTAATTATTTACCAGGGAAGTCACCCTTAACAGTAATACCCATGCTACGAGCTGTACCAGCCACAAGACGCATGGCACTCTCAACTGTGAAGCAGTTCAAATCAGCCATCTTATCCTCAGCGATAGCCTTCACCTGATCCCAAGTGACACTACCCACCTTGTTACGATTGGGCTGGCCAGAACCCTTCTTGACCTTAGAAGCCTCGAGCAACTGCACAGCTGCGGGAGGAGTCTTGATCACAAAGCTGAAAGACTTGTCCGTGTAGTATGTGATAACGACGGGCAAAACCTTGCCGGCCTTATCCTGGGTACGCGCATTGAACTCCTTGCAGAAGCCCATGATGTTGATACCCTTGGAACCGAGGGCCGGGCCTACGGGAGGTGAAGGATTTGCAGCGCCACCCTTAATCTGTAACTTGATTAATCCAGCAACTTCTTTAGCCATTTCTTTTTTATTAAAAATAATTGAAACGTATAAAAGGGACGGATAGTCCGTAACAACTATTCAGCCACCTTTTCAACTTGCATAAAACTAAGCTCCAAAGGAGTTTTTCTACCGAAAATCTTGACCATGACCTTCAGCTTACGCTTTTCAGTATTGATCTCTTCGATAACACCCTCAAAGCCACTGAAAGGACCATCCAAGACCTTAACCGTCTCATCGAGAACGAAAGGCACATTGACCTCATTGACAATCTCAGTTTCCTCAGCAGCACCCAACATTCTGTTGATTTGCGATTGAGGAACAGGAGAAGGATTATCCAAACCTCCAAGAAAGCCAAGGCAATTAGGCATGAACCTCAACAAGGTAGGCACATCACCCACAAGATCAGCCTGCACAAAAACGTAACCCGGCAGTGAAATCTTTTCAGTTTCCACACGCTTACCGCCACGCATTGACGCATGCTTCTCCATAGGAATAAGCACCTCATAAACATGATCTGCGAGCAGCTGGTTATGCTTCAATTCAGCCTCAATATACTCCTTGAGCTTGGCCTCCTTGCCGCTCACCGCACGCATCACATACCAATTCTTACCTGCTTCTGCCATTTCTAACTTGGAAATTAACCTGGATAAACAAACTTCATGAGATTCTCGAAGACGAGATCAATGCCGAACACTACCAGCGCAATGATAACGGAAGCAGATAATACAACCACTGCACTGTGCGTCAATTCGGCACTTGTTGGCCAAGTAGTGTTATGCGCAAGTTCGTCGTAACATTCCTTGCAATAATTTGCTATCTTATTGAACATATTATCTTCTTTTAGCACGGGTTGAAAGACTCGAACTCTCGACACCTGGTTTTGGAGACCAGTGCTCTACCAACTGAGCTAAACCCGTAGGAAAGTCTCTGTGCCTTTGAAGGGCACAGAGACCCTTTTTATAATGGTTTTATCCGATGTTCAGATTAACCCTCTTCCTCCACGTCGGGGAGCAGTGAAGTGATCTGACCAGATCCAACCGTACGACCACCCTCACGGATAGCGAAACGGAGACCCTCATTCAGAGCAACCTTGTAGATCAGGCGAACCTCTATCTCAACGTTATCACCAGGCATCACCATGTCAGTGCCCTCGGGGAGAGTGATCTCACCTGTGCAGTCCATAGTGCGGAGGTAGAACTGAGGACGATAGCGGTTGCCGAACGGAGTGTGACGGCCACCCTCTTCCTTCTTCAGGACGTAGATAGAAGCCTTGAAGTGATCGTGCGGAGTGATAACACCCGGGTGCACAACAACCATACCACGCTTCACCTCTTCCTTGTCGATACCGCGGAGCAACAGACCTACGTTGTCACCAGCCTCACCCTCGGGGAGAGTCTTGCGGAACATCTCGACACCAGTGATGACAGACTTCTTGTCCTCACCGAGACCAAGCAGCTGAACCTCATCACCGATCTTGCATCGGCCAGTCTCAATACGACCAGTGGCAACAGTACCACGACCAGTGATTGAGAACACGTCCTCAACAGGCATCAAGAAAGGCTTGTCAACCTCACGCTCAGGCTCCTGGATCCAAGAGTCAACAGCGTCCATCAGCTCAATCACCTTGTCCTCCCACTTAGCGACACCGTTCAGTGCGCCAAGAGCAGAACCGCAGATGATAGGAGTCTCCTCCTCATAACCGTAAGAAGTGAGCAGGTCCTGAACGTCCATCTTCACGAGGTCAATCATCTCCTCGTCGACCTCAGGGTCATCACACTTGTTAAGGAACACCACCATGCGGGGCACATTCACCTGACGAGCGAGCAGCACGTGCTCACGTGTCTGAGGCATAGGACCATCAGTAGCGGCAACAACCAGGATAGCACCGTCCATCTGGGCAGCACCCGTAACCATGTTCTTCACATAGTCGGCGTGACCCGGGCAGTCAACGTGTGCATAGTGACGATTCTTTGTCTCGTACTCGATATGCGCAGTGTTGATGGTGATACCACGCTCTTTCTCCTCAGGAGCGTTATCAATCTGATCGAAGCTCTTGACATCCTCGCCAGTGCCCAGGCGCTCGTGCAGCACCTTAGAGATAGCGGCAGTCAGAGTGGTCTTACCATGGTCAACGTGACCGATAGTACCGATGTTTACGTGCGGTTTAGTGCGCTGATAAACTTCTTTAGCCATAGCTTTACTTTTTTATTTTAATCAATTAAATAATCAAAAGAGTATTGTTTTGTTTCGTTCTTCTTGTTGTCCCATCTATCGAAACAAACCAGAAGTGGAGCTGTAACTGAGAGTTGAACTCAGGACCTCTTCCTTACCAAGGAAGTGCTCTACCACTGAGCTATTACAGCAAAATATTGAGCGGAAAACGGGGCTCAAACCCGCGACCCCCAGCTTGGAAGGCTAGTGCTCTATCAACTGAGCTATTTCCGCGTGAGTCGTTTCCGACATCATGTGGGTGGTGATGGATTCGAACCACCGAAGGCAGAGCCAGCAGATTTACAGTCTGCCCCATTTGGCCACTCTGGTAACCACCCTTTGTTTCCCTTTCGGGAGAGCCTCTTGTCGGATTCGAACCAACGACCCCGAGATTACAAATCACGTGCTCTGGCCAACTGAGCTAAAGAGGCAAATCCTGCAGCCGCATTGCGACTTGTCGAAGGACCTGTTGTAAAACGGCTGCAAAGATACTACTTATTTTTTAATCTCCAAAACTTTTCGCGGAAAATTTTAGTGATTTCTTAATTTTTCCTTGAATTTCCCCAGTTGCACCTTCAGCGCGTCCACGCATTGGTCGACACCCTCTTCAAAAGTGTCGCAAGTCTTCTCGACGAAGATAGGCTTTCCTCCAGGCACGGTGACCGTGGCGCTGGTGACCTTATTCAATGCGGTAGCGGGCTTGGCAACCTTCAATTGCACCTCTACTTTCTGAATGTCTTCAAATGATTTTTCCAACTTGGCGATCTTCTTCTCGACGAACGCCTGCAACTTCTCAGTAGCGTCGAAATGAATCGACTGAATCTTAATCTCCATAGTGACCTCCTTATATTAAAAAGGTTAGACTCAAGCCCTGGGATGGGCTTCTTGATATACTCGCTTGAGCTGCTCGAAAGTGGTATGCGCGTAGATTTCCGTTGTGGAAGCACTCGCATGTCCCAGAAGTCTTCTGATACTCTCGATGCTCGCTCCATGGTTCAACATGGCCGTGGCGAAAGTGTGCCGTAGCACATGGGGTGACCGTTTCTTGGCTGTGGAGACCTGGGCCAGCCTCGCCCGCACCCAGGTTCTGACCTGTTGGGGACTGAGCTTCTTGCCCTTCGCGCTGAGGAAAAACGACCGTTCGCCTCTCCCCACCGCAACGTCTCTCTCCTGCACGTACCCAGTAAGACATTCTGCCAGTTCCTGGCCGAAAGGCACCAAGCGTTGCTTGCTACCCTTGCCCATCACCTTGAGCTGCCGCTGCCCTATGTCCACCGATGCATCGGTCAGCCCGATGAGCTCCGACAGACGGATGCCTGTCTGATAGAACGTCATGATAATCGTGCGTTCCAAGACGGACTGATAGCCATCTCCCCACTCCACGTCATCAAGCAACCTGTCCATGTCATCCTCCCTCATAAACTGCGGGAGCGACTTCTTTTCCTTCGGTCCCTCGACCTGGTGGGCCGGGTCACGCTCGACGAGCTGATGTGCGAGCGCGAAACGATAGAACGAGCGCAATGCCGACAGTCGTCTGTGAACGCTGGAGGCACTATTGCCTTTGTCCATCATGCTCTCCATCCAATCGCGAATGACGTCTGCATCCACCGTCTGCCAGGAGAGCTGGCTATCCAAGTTCCTGAAAAAGAGCTCAAACGCCTGCAAGTCCGCCTCGTAGTTGGCTACAGTCAGCGGTGAGCGGTTTTGCTCATATCGCAGATAGTTCAAGAACTTTTCGATCATCCTTACGTCACTTTTCCCACTCTCGTAGGTTTTCGGCAACGAATATACGGAGATTATTTGAAACTACCAAATTTTTCGGGAAGTTTTTTACGCTTCCTCGTCACGGAGATGCTGTACGTAGATAGCGTGCTCCATCTTCAGGCGCTTCTTGACTGAGGGCTTGTCAAACTGCTGACGAGCGCGAAGCTCCTTCACCACACCAGTCTTTTCGAATTTTCTCTTGAACTTCTTCAGCGCTCTCTCGATGTTCTCGCCATCTTTAACGGGTACAATAATCATTGTTGTTTTGGTTTTAATATTTTAATGTTAAACTTACGCAAAAGGGCATGATACCACAATTTGCGGGTGCAAAATTACAGCATATTTTCCAATTACACAAATTTTTCGATTATTTTATGATTTATACATAGTGAAAGAAGATGGAAAACCATGTGATGATGGGAAACACTCTGGAGAAAAACTGGGAAAAGTCGGTATTCTTGTCTTGATTTTTGGTACAAAAGTTTGTCACGGATGACTGATGAAACAGAACGCGAAAATGGCGTTTTTCGTTGCTCGATCCGAGATTTGCATGGGGTAATTTTGCGATAAAGGGTGTTTTATGTTGCGATATACCCTTTATCGCGATGCGATTAAGCGTTAATCGCGTCATGATAAAGGGTATATCGCAACACGATAAAGGGTATTCTTTGATGAAAAGTATTTACTTTTCAGGCTTAATAAAATCTCGAAATTCATAAATACCTAATTATCAACTGATTATGAAAAGTGCCGAAAATTCGCGTATTTCGGCCAAAAGATTTCGAAGTTGAAAACAACGCCTGTTTTTTTATATACATTGTCCGCTTTATTCAATGGTGTGCGCCTTGAATGTAAACCGATATAAACCCCAGGGGTGCTGGAAGCCCTGACGGGCTCATGCTGCTGTTTGCGTTCTTGGCTTTGTGAGCAAGCTCTCGGCCCATGCCGCAAACAGTAGCATGGCGGTTGTCACCGCCTTCCCGCACCCCTGGCCATAAACCGAATGAAACCGCTCACGCAGCAGGAGTGTAAACTGATGAAACCGCTCACGCATGTCTCGCAGGGCGCGCAGTTCACACTCCGTGGACAGGGATGGATGAATGGCGTGAGCGGTTTAACTGGGTTTAAAGCCAGCCCTTGAAGGGGGAAAGGCGGCGACAGCCGTGGGGAGACAGGCGAACCTTCGTGTCGTGAGCTCGGCTCAAAAGACGCGAAGGCTCGCATGGGGCCCCAGCCCGATAGGGCTTTACACCTCAAGGGCTGGGGTTTATATGGGTTTACATTACAACCATGGGTCTCGTCACGCCAATTCCGGAAGAGTCTTATTTTTCTCCAGAAGGGGAATCGGGAGGTGCCTGTTTTTCAGTATTGTCAAGACAAAATCAATTTTGACTAAAAAGAGCATACCACCGAAAAAGCAAAAGCCCGCCATTCCAGGCGTGGCGGACGCCCCCTCTAAAAGGGCATGACGCTGGGGATGGCGGGCTATAGGCTGACTTTTACAAAATCAGATGGGCTGTGTGGCATCACGGAGCCATTCAAGGTCGGCCCCTTCGAGATGGGGCGCAAGCATATCATAGACATGCTGGTGATAATCGTTCAACCAGGCGACCTCCTCATCGAGCAGTTCATCCTTGAGGATGGGCGTGGTGTCGATGGGACAAAGGGTCAATGGCTCAAACTGGAGGAACCGGCCAAACTCCGTATCCTTGTAATGGGTGATGATGAGCGTATTCTCAGTGCGCACACCGAAACGGCCCGGCAGATAAATGCCCGGTTCGTCGGTAACGGTCATGTGCTCGACAAAAGGCGCCGGCATCCACTCCATGCGGAACTGGTGGGGTCCCTCATGCACATTGAGGTAGGAACCTACGCCGTGACCTGTGCCATGCAGATAGTTGAGTCCCTCGCGCCACATGGCCTCACGGGCGAGAATGTCCATCTGCGTGCCGCTGGCACCCGAAGGGAACTTGCACAGTTCCAACTGGATGTGCCCCTTGAGCACGAGAGTATAGATGTGTTTCTCATAGTCGGTCACAGGCCCCAAGGCGATGGTACGCGTGATGTCGGTCGTGCCGTCCTGATACTGCGCGCCACTGTCGAGCAGCAGGAAGCCACGGGGCTCCAAGGGGATATCAGTCTCGGGCGACGCCTCATAGTGGACGATGGCTCCATGGACGCCATAGCCAGCAATGGTGTCGAAGCTGATGTCGCGGAACAGGGGCTGCTCGGCGCGCAAGCTCGTGAGCTTCCGGTCGATGGACACCTCCGTCTGTCCGCCAGCCTCAACGGCCGGCTTCAGCCAGCGCAAGAACTTCACCAGGGCGATGCCATCCTTGAGCATGGCCGATCGGTAGCCACGAATCTCCGCCTCGTTCTTGACGGCCTTCATGGCAGGTATGGGACTGGTCGCACGGACAACCTCCTGCACCTGCACCAGTCGCGACAGGGTGTAGTTGGTCTCGTTGGGGTCAAGCAGGATGTTGTATTCGGCATATTCGCGGATGCCCTGTCTCACTTCATCGTAAGCGGCCGTCCGTACGCCTTGTTCCAAAAGATAGGCTTCGACCTCGGAAGACAACTTCTCCTTATTAATATAAAGGGTAGCCTCTGACGAAGAGATGAGGAGGTAGGAGACGAACACAGGATTGCAGTGGACATCCGTTCCGCGGAGATTGAGCGTCCAAGCGATGTCGTCGAGAGCCGAAACCAACATGCCATCCGCATGCGCAGCGCGCAGGGCCTTGCGGATGCGCGACAACTTCGATGCCGTGGTCTCGCCGGCAAACTGCAAAGGCTGCACATTGACCTTGTCGGCAGGAATCGCGGGACGGTCGGTCCACAACGAGGCCAACGGATCGAGATTGGTGCGGACAGTGATGCCTCCCTCATGGCGCAGGTCGCTGATGAGTGCCTCAACACGGGCCATGGAGTTGACCATGCCGTCAACACCGACCTGCGCACCATCGCTGTCGCGGAGCTGCTGGCCGAGCCACTCGCTGATGGTGGGCGTGCCCTCTATCTTGAGTTTCATCAGTTGGAACTCAGTGCCGGAAAGCTGATCCTCGGCAGCGAGGAAGTAGCGGCTGTCTGTCCAGAGGGCAGCCGAATGGAGCGTGACAACAGCCGTTCCGGCCGAGCCGTTGAAACCGCTGATCCACTCACGGCCCTTCCATCGGTCGGGCACATACTCCGAGTTGTGAGGATCGGTACTGGGGAAGATAAATGCGTCGAGCTTCTCGCGACGCATCAAGTCACGCAAGCCGGCCAAACGCTGTGCTATGTTCTCTTTCATATCGATAAGAATTAATTCGTTTGTTTTTGCCAAATAGACATGACAAAGATACGTTTTTTAAGAATAAACAACAAATTAAAAACCCAAGAAATGTAGGGTACATACATTTTTTTAGTAACTTTGCAGAAAAGAGCCGACAGGCTGGCCGTCATGGCATGGTCTTTGCCCCACAAAGCATGGAATAAACTTACAATCTTAATAATATAATTTCGCTATGAAGTATTTAACAAATGACAAGCTTCTTATCGTCGGTGCAGGCGGTATGATTGGTTCCAACATGGTTCAGAGTGCATTGATGCTGGGTCTGACCCCCAACATCTGCCTGTACGACATCTATGAGCCGGGCGTGCACGGTGTGTACGACGAGATGGAGCAGTGCGCAGTGCCTGGTGCCAACCTCACCTACTACGCTCCCGCCGTGGAGGACATGAACGACCCCGAGAAGGTGGCCGAGGCTGCCAAGAAGGCTTTCACCGGCGCCAAGTACATCATCTCTTCAGGTGGTGCTCCCCGCAAGGCCGGTATGACTCGTGAGGACTTGTTGAAGGGCAACTGCAAGATTGCCGCTGACTTCGGTGAGAACATTAAGAAATATTGCCCCGACGTGGAGCACGTGGTCGTGATCTTCAACCCCGCTGACGTGACGGCCCTGACAGCCCTCATCCACAGTGGCCTGAAGCCCAACCAGCTGACCTCACTGGCCGCTCTCGACTCCACTCGTCTGCAGCAGGCCCTGGCCCACGAGTTCGGCGTGCAGCAGGACAAGGTGACCGGCGCACACACCTACGGTGGCCACGGCGAGCAGATGGCCGTCTTCGCCTCACAGGTGAAGATTGACGGCAAGCCTCTGCAGGAGCTGGGCCTGTCAGCTGAGCGCTGGGAGGAGATCAAGCACATGACCACACAGGGTGGTTCAAACATCATCAAGCTGCGTGGCCGCAGCTCATTCCAGAGCCCTGCCTACAACGCCGTGAAGATGATCGAGGCTGCCATGGGCGGCGAGCCTTTCACCCTGCCCGCCGGTTGCTACGCCAACCTGCCTGAGCTGGGTATCAAGGACGTGATGATGGCTCTGCCCACCACAATCGACAAGACCGGCGTGCACTACACCACCCCGACCGGCACCAAGGAGGAGATGGACGAGCTGCAGAAGTCATACAAGCACCTCTGCGACATGCGCCAGGAGGTCATCGACCTCGGTATCGTTCCTCCCGTGGAGAAGTGGAACGAGGACAACGCCAATCTGTAATTGAACTCCTTTAGGCCAACCGTACAGGTTGGCACGACCATAAAGAGCTCCCCATCAGCCATGACGCTGATGGGGAGCTCTTTGGTTTTCCGCTTTGCCCCGCAGCATGCTTCTTTTGGCGTAGATTACGTCCTATTCCCCACATTTTCTCGCGGGCGGGACAAGCACATTGATTTCCACACAAAAGCACTATCAATGAGTTTCACTTGGCCGCTTCAACTTAGGATAGGTGATGCGTGTGTGATAAAAAGCCTTCAGGCGATCGATGAGCACACTCTTGGCCTCACTGATGTCACGGAAGGTGATGGCGGCCTCCGTGAAGAATCCAGCCTCCACCTGTCCGTCGATGATCTTGTTGACCATCTGGGAGATGCTCTCCTCCGTGTAATCCTTGAGCGAATGTGAGGCCGCCTCACAACTGTCGGCCATCATGAGGATGGCCTGTTCGCGCGTGTAGGGATTGGGGCCGGGATAAGTGAACGGTTCCTTGTCGACAATCTCATCAGGGTGCTCGTTCTGATATTTGATGTAGAAGTATTTGGCCATGCCGTGACCATGGTGTGTGAGGATGAAGTCGCGGATGATGACGGGCAGGTTGTTCTCCTCGGCCAGCTTCACGCCATTGGCCACATGCTCGACAATGATCTGCGCACTCTCCTTGTCGGTCAGGTTGTCATACGGACTGATGCCCGCCTGCTGGTTCTCCGTGAAAAAGGCAGGGTTCATCATCTTGCCGATGTCGTGATAGAGGGCGCCCGTGCGCACGAGCGTACTGTTGGCTCCAATGCGATTGGCTATCTCGGCGGCGAGGTTGCTCACCGTGATGGAGTGCTGGAAGGTGCCGGGAGCTTCCTCGCTGAGACGGCGGAGCAAGGGGCCGTTGGTGTTGGACAGTTCGATCAGCGTCACGTTGGACGTGAAGCCGAACGCTTTCTCCACCACATACATCAGCGGATAGGCCAAAAGGAGCAACACGCCATTGATCATGAAGTGGGAATACATGCTCGCATCAAGGTTGAACGTGGTGCCGCTCTGCATGAGCCGCAGGGTGAAGTGGGTGACGCAAGTGGCCAGGAACACCAGCAAGGCCGTCTTGAACACCTGGGCACGCGAGGACATCTCGCGCAGCGAATAGATGGCCACGAGGCCGGCCAACACCTGGATGACGATGAAGTCGAACTGGTAGCGAAGGGCGGCGGCACTGATGAACACCATCACGAGATGGGTGATGAAAGCCGTGCGGGAGTCCTGGAACACGCGCACGAAGATGGGCGTGAAGGCAAACGGCAACACGTAGACGCTGAAATTGAAATAGGAGTGCTGCATCATCAGCGACACCAGGATGGGGAAGATGGTAATCAGCGCATAGAGCATCAGTATGTTGCGTGACTTGTCGAAATAGTCTTTGCGGAAAAGCGACAGGTAGACCGTGAAGAGGATGACAAACATGAGGACATAGAGAGAATTGCCTATGAAGTTGAGGTTGACTTGCTTCATGCTCGTGCCCCGGCGGTTCATCTCTCGCTCGAGCGACGACAACTCGCGGTAGCGCTCCTCGGTGACGATCTCGCCCGTGCCGATGATCTTCTGTCCGGCCTTCACCATGCCCTGCGCCGGCGGAATGGTACCCAGGAGATCGTTCTTGGCTGTCTCCGAACGGGCCTTGTCATAGATGAGGTTGGGCTCGATGTACTCTATCAGGTTCAAGCGCTGCAACGTCTGGCGGTCGGGAGCCATGCGCTCATCGGACAGCAACTGCTCATAGGCACTCATGGTCGAGTAGAGGCCGTTGACCGTCACCTGCTCGACATTCTTGCCAAACACCACACGCACCGTGCCCGTGGTGTCGCGGTGTACAGTATTGAAGAGGGGTGTCTCCATGATGCCCGACTGATAGAGGTGGCGCAACCGTTCCTCCAAGATGTGGGTATAGGAAGCGGGCAGCCCCGGCAACCCAGTGGAGAAATCTTGCTTGAACTTCTCCACCACCCGGTCTTCCACCTGGTCATCATAATCGAAATAGGGCACGAAGAGCCGCATGACAGAGTCTTTCTCGCGCGCCAAGGTCTCGTCGGTCTTGTAAATGGGGAAGTCATACTGCGCGATGATGTCGCTATAGCGCCAGGGCTCATCAACATCATAGACAAACTGACGCCCCTCCTTGCGCGGGAGAAACCACACGATCAAAACGACGGTCAGGAGCACCAACGCCGTGCGCGTCAGCATCCTGCGCCAGAAATAACTCGTATCCTTATAAAAATCGAAACGCATCATGCAATATTGGGTGACTATGGCCTGGCGCATGTGCGGGCAGCAGAAGGCTCCGCCCATTCTTGGCCGTTTACCGTGCGAAAATAATAAAAAAATACGTTAAAAAGGAAAAAATGTAGTAATTTTGCAAAAAATAATTTTCATCACCATGACAGAAAGAAAAGTCAGGGTGCGTTTTGCGCCCAGTCCTACCGGTCCGCTGCACATTGGCGGCGTGCGCACAGCCTTGTACAACTATCTCTTCGCCCGTCAGCATGGAGGCGACTTGGTGTTCCGCATTGAGGACACCGACAGCCACCGCTTCGTGCCGGGAGCCGAGGATTACATCATAGAAGCCTTCAAATGGCTTGGTATCAAATTTGACGAGGGAGTTTCATTTGGCGGAAGCCACGGCCCTTATCGGCAGAGCGAGCGACGCGACATCTACAAGAAATATGTGCAGCAACTCATCGACGCCGGCAAAGCCTACTATGCGTTTGACACACCTGAGGAACTGGAGGCAAAGCGCAAGGAGATTCCCAACTTCCAGTATGACGCCCACACACGCATGCAAATGCGCAACTCGCTGACCATGGACCGCACCGAATGGGAGCAGCTCATCGCCGACGGGGCACAATACACGGTGCGCTTCCGCATTGAGCCGGGAGAGGAGATCCATGTCAACGACATGATTCGCGGAGACGTGACCTACAAGAGTGACGTGCTCGACGACAAGGTGCTCTACAAGAGTGCGGACGAGCTGCCGACCTATCACTTGGCCAATATCGTGGACGACCACCTCATGGAGATCACCCATGTCATCCGCGGCGAGGAGTGGTTGCCCTCAGCCCCACTCCACGTGCTTCTCTACCAAGCTTTCGGCTGGGAGGACACGATGCCTCGCTTTGCCCATCTCCCCCTGCTCCTGAAACCTGAGGGCAAGGGCAAACTCAGCAAGCGAGATGGCGACCGGCTGGGCTTCCCCGTGTTCCCACTGGAATGGCACGACCCGAAGACCGGCGAGGTGAGCACCGGATACCGCGAGAGCGGCTACTTCCCCGAGGCCGTGGTCAACTTCCTGGCACTCCTGGGATGGAACCCGGGCACGGACCAGGAAATGTTCTCTCTCGACGAATTGGTGAAGGCGTTCGACATCTCCAAATGCTCCAAGAGCGGAGCCAAGTTTGATTTCCAAAAGGCGGCCTGGTTCAATCATGAGTACATTCTCCGCAAGGACGATGAGGAAATCGCGCAACTCTTTGCGCCCATCGTGGCCAACAACGGAGTGGACGAGTCGTTTGACCGCGTGAAGGAGGTGGTCCACATGATGAAGGACCGTGTCAGCTTCGTGCGTGAGCTATGGCCTCTCTGCAGCTTCTTCTTCATCGCGCCTACGGCCTATGACGAGAAGACGGCCAAGAAGCGCTGGAAAGAATTCAGCGGACAACAAATGACCGAATTGATGGACGTGCTGCGTGACATCAATGATTTCTCTGTCGCCGGCCAAGAACCTGTGGTGGAGCAATGGATAGCTGACAAGGGCTACAAGATGGGCGACGTGATGAATGCCTGGCGACTGACGCTGGTAGGTATCGGCAAAGGCCCTGGCATGTTTGACATCGCGGCATTCCTCGGCAAAGAGGAGACGTTGCGCCGCATGGCAAAGGCCATCGAGACACTGGGATAAAAACGGGAAGACATGTACAACTTTATCATGCTTCTCTATAGCCTGGGCGTTAGGACGGCCTCCGTCTTCAACGACAAGGTGAGAAAGATGTGGCAAGGCGAGCAGGAGGCTTTCGACATTCTGAAAGAGAAGGTCGATCCCCATGCCAGCTACATCTGGTTTCATGCTGCATCGCTCGGCGAGTTTGAGCAAGGGCGACCGCTCATGGAACGGATACGTCGAGACCATCCGCAATACAAGATTCTGCTGACGTTCTTTTCACCTTCCGGCTATGAGGTACGCAAAAATTACGCAGGAGCTGACATCGTGTGCTACCTTCCGCTTGACACCAGGAGCAACGCGTCCAAGTTCTTGGGCATCGTGAAGCCTGTCATGGCTTTCTTCATCAAGTATGAGTTTTGGTACAACTATCTGCACCTGCTCAGCCAACGGGGTGTGCCTGTGTACAGCGTCTCGAGCATCTTCCGACCCGACCAAATCTTCTTCAAATGGTACGGAAAGGAATATGCCAACGTGTTACGATGCTTCACGCGCTTCTTTGTGCAGAACGAGGAGAGCAAGCGGTTGCTGGGCAACATCGGCATAAAGGATGTGGAAGTGGTGGACGACACACGGTTTGACCGTGTGCTCGAAATCAAGCAGGCAGCCAAGAACCTGCCTCTCGTGGAAGCCTTCACGAGAAACGCGGAGCATGTCTTCGTGGCTGGAAGCTCATGGCAACCTGACGAGGAGATATTCATCCCCTACTTCAACCAGCACAAGCAATGGAAGATGATTATCGCTCCGCATGTCATCAGCGAAGACCATCTCTCACAAATCATGAAACTGCTCACGGGGAGAAATGTAGTGAGGTACACACAAGCCACCCCGGAGACGGCTGCAGAGGCCGACGTGATGATCATAGACTGCTTCGGACTTCTCTCGAGCATCTACCGCTACGGACAGGTGGCCTATGTGGGCGGCGGATTCGGCGCTGGCATACACAACACACTGGAGGCGGCCGTGTGGGGTGTCCCCGTCTTCTTTGGCCCCAACAACCAAAAGTTCAAAGAGGCACAAGGGCTGAAAGCTTGCGGCGGCGGCTTGGAAATCAACAACGCGGCTGACTTCCAAACCCGAATGGACACGATTGCGGAGACGATAGCTAAGGGAGACGCGGTCGGCAAGGAAGCCGCAGGCTACGTCACCTCTCATGCTGGAGCAACAGACAAGGTGCTCAAGGCGTGCTTGGGCCAAGGCTAGTAACAAGGAAAGCACCCTCTCCCAACAAGACCAAGCGACAAGACACGCCCTGGAAAGCCATGGCTACTGACATGTAGCCTCGCCTTCCAGGGCGTTTTCCATTATTCCAAGCCATTACTCCAAGAGCCAACAGGCCGCATACAAAAGGTCCCCAGCTATTCGCCGGGGACCTTTTGAGTTATTGGACTTGCCTACGGGTGGGACACCGTAAGCAATCTCTTTTTCGTCTGTTTACTTCAGTATGACCTTCTTGGTGACGACCTTGCCTTCGGCAGTCTTGCCGCGGAGGATATTGACACCCTTCTGCAGGGTACCCATGCGACGACCGTCAACAGAATAGATCTCGTTGAACTTCACCTTCTCGTTGGTATCGGCCGAATGGATGCCTGTAGCATCAGCATGGCTGCTGTTGTTTCCAAGATAATAGAGTTCCCAGTCGCCCAGAACCAACCAGTCTTTACCGATGTTGCCGTCGTTGGCAAAACCGAGACGGAGCAGTCCAGACTCGTTCACATAAGTGTAGAATGACATCTGATAAGCATTGGCATCAAAGATGATACGCGCACTCTCACGCTCATTGGGCAAGAAGTAGAGCTCATTGTCAGCCTGTACAGAGTCTATTGCCTCATACCACGTCTTGCCAGTGGCAGAGAACATGCCCTTGTACTCACGGGTAGCCCAAAGGTTGGGTTGCTTAACTTCAAAGTTGGCATAGACTCTTACACGAGAGATATCCTGTACCGAGTCGCCCAGCATTTCCAGCCATGCGCGGTCGGCACTTTGCTGGCGGAAGAAAGCCTTGACCTTGACCTGGTAGGTGCCGGCAGGCAGGCCTGTGATATCCTGGTGAACATCACCCGTAGAGTTCCATATCTCGACACAGTTGTCGAGCGCTCCTATGTTGCTGCCAGAGATTGTTTCAACCGTCCAACCATTCATGCCCTCAGCAAAGGTCGGATTGACAATCCATGAACAATAATTGGCTGGAGCGTCATCAGAGCCTTCCTTAGTCATGAGCGCTTTGCGAGCCTTGGCCATCTCTGCCTGCTTGGCAGGTACATCGGCGATAGCGATAGAACCATTAACGATGGCGGCTGTTACCTCACTGATAAGTGCATTTGCCTTATCAATGGCTGCCTGCGCCGCCCCTTGCTGGCTCACTGAAGTCAGCGTGTCGAGAGAGCTCTGCAGAGCTTTGTAGGCGCTGATGGATACATTCACCGTGTCGGCGACAGCAGCAAGTCCTTCGAGAGCCTCCAACATGGCTTCGCCGTTGTTGCCCGCGGCAGCTACTTCGGCAGCGGCAATGGCCTTATTGAGCAATGTACGCTCGTCTGCACCCATGGGAGCAACAATGGCCTTCATTTGTCCGACCTTGTCATTAAGGGCAGGCTTGAGGTACTGAGCATCGCTGCCCAGGTAGGTCATGGTGAAGTCGTGGAACAACACCCAACGGCCACTTGTAGCCTCCGGATCCTTAGCTTTGATGCCGATACGCATCTTACCGTCCTTGCCTACGATACCGACAACCTTGTTGTTGTAGTAGTCGGCGTCAGCAGACATGACAGAGAAGGCCGCAGCCATGGTGTTGGGGATAACCACACCGTCCTCAAGTGTGACATAGCTGCTCTTGCTGTCAAGAGCTTCGGCGAACGTCTGGTCGCAGATGTTGTGTATGCGCTGTTCAAAACCGTTGAGGTAAATCCATGCGGGCACTTCCTTGTTGCCTGCCTGATAACGAGCCCAGGTTGCAGTAGATCCGGCAGGACGCATGAAGGCCTGGATGCTCAGCTCATAGGCACCGGGCTTCATGCCTGTGATGTCCTGATAGGTGTTGAAGTCACCCTCGTAAACCTCGCAGAGACGACTGTCCACCGTGCCACCGGCACCAAACGTGGCGCCTTGCCAACCTTCTGTGCTCTGAGGCTGTTTGTCGTTGGGCTCAGCGTTCTCGTCATTGAAGGTCGGATTGACTATGAGATTGGTGACATCGTCGCCCGGGGCATAGCCTCCCTTGAGCAGATAGTCATAGGTTGAGATCAACTTCTGATACATGTCGTTGATTTCCTCGTTGGTTGCGTTCAGCTCATCGAGCATCGAGCTGGCTTGATCCATCAAATCAACAAGTGCCTCATTGTCCTCAATATTGTAAGCCTTCTCATCCAGGTCGCCAAGGAGTTCGATCAACTTATCCCATGCAGCAACATTGGCCTTCAGCTCTTCGAGCTTCGCATTGGCAGCCAGATATTTCTCTGTGGCTTCAGCTTTGTTGGTAGCTGTCGCTCCAGCAAGTGCAAGTTCCTTACATTCATCATAATAAGAAGCGGTAAAGTCTACACCACTCTCGCTGATGGCATTGGCCTGCGCCAAGATGTCCTTACAGACATACTGGAAGGTCTCAAGGCCCGAACCAAGGCTCTCTAACTTGAACTCACGCCAAACCGTCCAGCCATCCTTGTTAGCCTGCGTCGTGTCAGCCATCAAGCCAAGGGTAACTTCGGCTGCCTCTGGCAGCACGAGGGTGATGGTGTTGGTACCATTGGTGATGCCATCTCCGTCCTCATCCTCCGTAAACCAACGCTTGGCCTCGGGACGCCAGTTGACAGTGCCGGACCCCACGGTGGCAATGTCCATGGACTTTTCGTTGACGAAGAACTTACCGTGCATGCCCGTACGGGTCAAGGCAATGGCCGTAAAGCGGTAGATGCCGGCAGGCAACTGGTGGATGGTGTACTTCAAGGTGTAGCCGAGCTTGTTCCAGAACTCACCCACGCCATTGTCGCTATCTCCCGTCGAACCAGGATTGCCCTCTCTGTTGAGCACCGTCCATCCGGCTGGCGTCCCCTTGCCCAGCGGCGTCGGGTTGCTGATGTACTTGGTCGTAATATCCTGGGGATTGGTGGGAGAAGCCACAGACTCAAGGCGGTCGACAATACGGTCGACCTCTGCCTCCATGGCCTCTATCGTGGCATTGCCGTCAGCCAACAAAGCTGCTCCTGCGGTCACGTCAAGATTGGAAGAGGCAGCCTTCTCGACAACAGACAACAACTTGGCCTTCGCATCCACAATATTTACTGGCAAAAAGACGAACTGGCAGTTCTCTGCCGAGTCAGCATAGACTGCGTCGTAATACAGGCCCCACGTGATGCCATCAACCTTAGATTTGGATGCGTGGTTGCGGTTGACGCCCAAGTACTGGCCCTCAATGTGGCCATAGAGAGAGTCTTCCGGCGTAGATTCTTCCGTCAGCTGGTAATCAGGAAGATCGGGTACTTGGAAGGTGTACACGTTGTTGCCTATATCATTGACAGACCACCTGGTAGGCTTCACATCGCGGTCCTCGCCGTAGTCGACGAAACAACCCTTGACACCCTTGCCCATAGTGCCATCGCCAGCGGTACGGAACACAACGTGGGTCCACCCCTTAACATCATTGTTGATCTGGTAAGTACCATCGGCAAGCTGCCGAAGCACACACTTGCCAGCCTTGGCCAACTCATTGACCACAGCCTGCGTACCCCATGCTTCACCACTTCCCAGGTAACGACCAGTAGCCACGTTCTGAATGTAGACTGTGTCATTCGGGTTTAGGGCCACCGGATGAATCTTGACAGTCCAGTCGGCTGCCGGCGCTGACATAGTGGCCAGCATAGAGGCCAGCATCGCCGATGCAAATCGTAAACCTTTTCTCATAAGTCTTTAATTTAGATTAAGTTAAAAGTATTAATGTTTTAGGATTTTACTTTGATTGTTTTGTTTGAATAGAATGAATGGTTTGTTTTAAACAGTTGATGTTTGTTGTGTTTATGAAGCTCAAGTTTACGGTTGCAAAGATAGGCCATAAAGCCCTTGTAGGATAGAATTTTATTTTCTCAAAGTAGTACAAAATTAACTATTTATCAAACCCCTGTAAAAACAAAAGTCCCCAGCGGAAACCGCTGGGGACTTTTGTTAAGATATACGGCATTCATCCGCAAAAGGGATGAAGCATGTTCAAATGGGGTTACTTGACCACAATCTTCTTGGTGACAACCTTGCCCTCGGCAGTCTTGCCGCGGAGGATATTGACACCCTTCTGCAGGGTACCCATGCGACGACCGTCAACAGAGTAGATCTCGTTGAACTTGACCTTCTCGTCATTGCCAATCTCGCTGATACCTGTCTCTGTGGCGTGCTTACTATTCTTACCATAGTAGTAGAGCTCCCAGTCGGAAGTGACAAGCCAGTCAGAAGCTGTGTAAGTGTCGTCACCGAAACCAAGACGGAGGATACCCGTCTCATTCACTGTGGTGAAGAAGCTCATCTGGTAAGCGTTGGCGTCAAACATGACACGAGCGTTGGCACGTGTGTTGGGCAAGAAGTAGCGAGTGCTGTCTGTGGTGGTGGAGTCGATAGCCTCGTACCAACCTGTACCGGCGGCACTGAACTGGTCCTTGTACTCGCGGGTAGCCCAGTTGTTAGGAATCTTGACATCCATGTTGGCATAGATCTTGGCACGGGAGAGATCCTGAACAGAGTCGCCCAGCAGCTCAAGCCATGCGCGCTTCGGTCCGACCTGACGGAAGAAGCCCTTCACCTTCACCTGATAAGTACCCTCTGGCAGACCCGTGATATCCTGGTAGATGTCACCGCTGGCATCCCAGAGCTCAGCGCAATTGTCAGAAACAGAGGGGTCGGTACCCTCAGTCTTCTCAACCGTCCAGCCTGTAAACTCATTCTCGAAGGTCGGGTTGACAATCCAAGCCGTGTAATCGGCAGGAGCATCATCGGAACCCTCCTTGATCATGAGGGCCTTGCGTGCCTTGGCCAATTCAGCCTGCTTGGCAGGAACATCAAGGATGGCAATGGAACCGTCAGCGATAGCGCTGGTAACCTCAGAGATAAGACTGTTGGCAGCAGCGATGGCCTCGGATGAAGCACCCGTCTGGCTCATGTTGGACAGTGAGTCGAGTGAGCTCTGCAGAGCCTTGTAAGCGTCGATGGAAACCTGCACGGTATCCTCAACACCTGTCAAGCCTGCGTAAGCCTTCAGCATGGCAGAACCGTCAGAACCGGCGGTAGCAGCCTCAGCCTCGGTGAGAGCAGCATTGAGAAGAGCCTTCTCATTGGCGCTCATAGGATCAGCGATAGCCTTCAGCTCTGCGATCTTGGAGTCGAGCACCGGCTTCACATACTCTACGTCATTGCCGAGGTAACGCATCGTGAAGTCATGGAAGACAATCCAGCGACCGGCTGTCTGGTCAGGATCCTGCGCCTTGATACCGATGCGCATGGAACCACCCTGCTCAGTGACAAGACCCACAACAGTGTTGTTGTAAGCGGTAGCATCAGCATCCATCACCGTGAACGTAGTGGCCATGGTGTTAGGCACGACCTTGCCATCCTCAAGCGTCTCCCAGCTCTCCTGCTCGTCCTGGGCAGAAGACCAAGTGAAATCGCAGATGTTGTGGATGCGCTGCTCAGACTTGTTGATGTAGATCCAGGCAGGAACCTCAGTCTGGCCAGCCTTGTAGTTGGTCCAAGTATCCTCAATGTAAGCAGGACGCATGAACGCCTGAATGCTCAGCTCATAGGCACCGGGCTGCAGACCCGTGATGTCCTGATAGGTGTCAAAGTTCTTGGCCCACACCTCACAGAGACGAGAGTCCACATTGCCACCTGTACCAAAGTTGGCACCCGTCCAACCGTCCTTGCTCTGCGGCTGATTCTTAGAAGGCTCAACCGATGTATCGTTGAATGTCGGGTTTTGGATGAGGTTGGTCACATCATCACCAGCCTGGTAACTTTCCTTACGGCACTGGTCAAGAGTATTGTTGATGTTGTTGATCATGGCAACCACTTCCTCCGTGCTTGCGGTGAGGTCGCTCATCATCTGATTAGCCTGGTCGACAAGTTCCAGAACTCTCTCACCGTTAGCCAACTGCCATGCCTCAGACTCTGCATTCTCAGCCACTACCTGAAGCTTCTTCCAAGCAGCGATATTGGCCTTCAGTTCATCCAGTTTGGCCTTAGCCTCCACATATTTGGAAGCTGCCTCTTCACGGGTCGTAGCCGTCTTGCCTTCATTGGCAAAAGCCTTGCCCGCCTCAAGGATAGAGGCTGTGTACTTGGTATCCTCGTCGCTGACCAAAGCGGCGAACTGGTCAAGCAGACCACCGTTCACATACTGGAAAGTCTCCAGGCTTGTGCCCAAGCTCTCAAGCTTGAACTCACGCCATACCGTCCAACCGTCACCCACCTGGGCACCAGCCGAACCAGAGTCGGCCACGAGACCGAGCGTGACGTCCATAGCCTCAGTGAGCACGAGCTCAATCACGTTACGACCATTGAGAACACCATCACCGTCTCTATCCTCAGTAAACCAAGCGGCAGCTTGCTTACGGCTGTTGACCGTGGCTGAGCCGACCGTGTCAATGTCAATCGTGTCGTTGCCCACGAAGAAGCTACTATGCATGCCCGTACGGGTCAGCGCAACAGCCGTGAAGCGATAGACACCAGCGGGAAGCTGGTTGATGGTGTACTTCAAAGAAGAACCACCGGCATTCCAGAACTCACCGCAACCGTCAGAAGAACTGCCCGTCGTGGAGGCAGCACCGGCCTTGTTCAGAACAGTCCAACCAGCGGGAGTGCCCTGGGCGATAGGAGTAGGATTGGAAATATACTTGGATGTCAGGTCCTGCGGATTGGTGACAGAAGCAGCGTTCTCGATAGCATCGGAGAGACGGCTGGCCTCAGCCAGCATGGCAGCGGGGTCAGCATTGACATCGGCCAACATGGCTGCAGCGGCAGACACGTCAAGACCAGCGCTACTGGCCTGCTCAACAACCTTCAGCAACTGAGCCTTGGCGTCGGCCATGGCAACAGGCAAGAACACGAACTTGCAAGAGTCGACATCGGTCACATCATAGTACAAACCCCATGTGACGCCATCAACCTTAGAGTTGGAAGCGTGCGTCTTGTTGACACCCAAGAACTCACCGGCAACATACCCTCTCAAAGAGTCTGACTGTGTAGACTCCTCTGTGAGCTGATAGTCGGCGAGGTTAGGCACCTGGAAAGTGTAAACGTTATTACCCGCATCGGCAATGGCCCACTTCGAATCCTTGACGTTCCAAGCCGTGCTGTAATCAACGAAACAACCCTTCACACCATTTCCAATAGTTCCGTCAGCTGGCTGGCGGTAAAGGATGTTGGCGTTGCCCGCCGACTTTTCCCATCCGGCAGCGTTGTTCTTGATCTGGTAAGTGCCGTCGTCAAGAGCAATGATGATACACTTGGCAGCGGACGACAACGGAGAGACAACCGCTTGGGTGCCCCAAGCTTCGCCACCTCCAAGGAAACGCCCGGTAGCCACATTCTGCACATAGACAGTGTCTCCCGGTTTGAGTGCGACTGGATTGATGTTTACCGTCCAGTCGGCAGCCCATGCTGTCAACGCCGTCAGCATCGTGACAAGCAACGTCGACATAAAGCGTAAACTTTGTTTCATAAGCTTTAGTGAAAAATATTAAGTTAAACCAAAAATATCGTTTCGAGCAAATTCATTAGTAGTCATACATGATCCTTTCCTTCCATCCTTCGTTTCTCCACCCTCTTACCTTCTATAAATATAAAAGGTGGATACACCAAGCCGCCAACCGTCTTCGGCCTTTCTGCAGGCTTCGAACCCCGATGCGCGTTTTTCTTCTCATCTTTTGTCCCCTTTCATTTATTTTGTTGTCAAAGCAACGCTCATCCGCACATGCTTACATGGCCATGCGCCTCACATACTCTCTCACCTCCTGGCGCGAGCGGTAAAGCCGAGATTCTACGGCACGATAGCTCAACGAAAGTGTCTGGGCAATTTCCTCATTACTCTTGTCGGCATAATGGCTCAACATGTAAATCTGCCGATTGGCAGGCGCCATTCGATCAAGCGCCGTCTGCTCAAGCGCAAAGAGCTCCTTGAGCAACACCCTCTCATCTGACTGGCACGAATCAAAGACTTCGGCCGTCACAGTCTCCGTGAAACGCTTGCGGATGGCAGCGCGACGACGAAGATAGTCGGTGCGCAGATGATAGGCAATCGTTGCCGTCATCCCCTCAATGGTTTCCGGCATCAACAGATCTATTGACATCAGACGCTCAAAGACATTCTGCGCGAGATCCTCACAGTCGGCCTCACACAGACATGCCTGCCGGAAGATGGCGATAACGGCATCCCACATCTTACGGTATGTCTGGTCTATCAGTTGTATCCTGCTTGTTGCTGGGTTCATTGAGCTGAATGTTTAGGTGCGGTGGGGGTTAAGGTTCCCACTCGGAGTATGCTTAGTTCGTTGCAAGTGCAAATATAGACAAAAATTAAATGATGCCAACACAATTTTCCAAAAATGTTTCAATTTTAACATTTTGCACGCACACAGACAAAGGAGGCCCCCCGAGGTATTGTCCTCGGAAGCCCTCCCTGTGTGCGTTCTCACCCCAAGCGTCCTCTCCGCTCCGGAAAGGTGAGAACCTCAGAAAGCAAGATTACTTGACCACGATCTTCTTGGTGACAACCTTACCCTCGGCAGTCTTGCCACGCACAATGTTAAGTCCCTTCTGCAGGCCATTGACACGGCGACCGTCGACGGTGTAGACCTCATTGAAGTTGACGTTGTCGTTGTTCTCAAGATCGCGGACACCCGTGGTGCCAGCATACTGGCTGTCCTTGCCGTGGTAGTAGAGTTCCCAGTTAGAGACCACGAGCCAGTCATTCGGTCTGTTGGCTGTATTCTTGAAGCCCAAGCGGAGCAGTCCATTGGAACCCACATAGGTGTAGAAAGTCTGCACGGGATAGTAGTTCATTTGGAACTGGTACTCAGCAGCCTCGCGGTTGTTGGCGAAGTGGTACGTGACAGGCTCCAGTTCGCCGGTAGTCTCATTCAGCACCGAGTCGACCATGTCGCTGTAGCCTCCCATGGTCCAGCTATAGGTGTCAGGATCATACTTAGAGCACCAGTAGCTTGGCGTGATGCTGTCCCAGTTGGCATAGATAGTGGCGCGCTCGCCATAGTTCTCGATAGAGTCGCCCAGCAGGTCGTTCCAAGCCTCGTCAGCACTGACGGGACGGAAGAGGCTCTGCACACGCACCTCATAGACACCCTCGGGCAGGCCCTCGATGTCCTGATGCACATCAGCTGTAGCACTCCAAATTTCCATGGTGTTGTACTGAACGCCCGGTACGCCATCACCCGAAATCTTGTTGACCGTCCAACCGTCCTGCTTCTCATAAGTGGGATTCATGATCCAGTTGGTGTACTTAGAAGGATTGGCATCAGAACCCGGCTGAATCATAAGAGCCTTACGGGCAAGGAGCATCTCCTTCTGCTTGGCGGGGATGTCAGCCACCTCGATGGTGCCATTCTCCAGCATGTCACTCACCTCATTCAAGAGGTTGGTGGCCTGTGTGCGCGATTCGGCGGAAGCCTGCGTGGCATCGTCGAGCTGAGTCTTCAGCGAGTCATAGGAAGCAGCGAGCTGCTTGTAAGCAGCGATGGAAGCCTTGGAGGCATCCTCCGCATCAGAAATGGCCGTGAAGGCAGCCATCATGGCGTCACCATCCGCATTGTCGATGGCGGTTTGCGCGTCAGCGACGGCCTTGTTGAGGGCGGCCTTGTCGCTGGCAACCATTCTCTGGCTCAAGAATTCACTGTTGGCCTCGTTCATCTTGTTCACGAGGACAGGGTTGATATAGGTGGGATCATTACCCAGATACTCCAGGCGGAAGTCGCGGAAGATCACCCAGCTGCCCTCGTTATGATTCTCAATCTTGAAGCCGATAGGCATGGCGCCGCCTTCCTCGGTCACAACGCCGTAGACGACATTGCGATAGTTGTTGTCGTAAGAGGGATCTTGAGCAGCGTCAACACTACCGTTGAAGGCCACATAAGCCTCATCCATGGTATTGGGAATATAGAGAGGATCGCTATCAGTGCCGACGTTCACCCAGTTGTTCTCACGTGACATGGAAGTGACACTCTCGGGGAAAGTGCAAGCGTAGATACTCTTGACGCTCTGCTGGGTCTTACCCATATAGATATAAGCGCGTGTCAAGGAATCGCCATTCTGGTAAGCCTGGTATCCGTCTGCCGAAGCCCATCCTGAACGATAGAAAGCCTGGATGGACAAGCGATAAGCGCCCTTCTGCAGACCATTGAGGTCCTGATGGATGTTGCAATCCTGGTTGTAGACCTCAGCAAGACGCGTGTCGGTGATCCAGCCGGCACCGATAACCTCGGCACCAATCCAGTTTTCCTTGCTTTGGGGCTGTTGATAGTTGTTCTCCGCCTTCTCGTCATTGAAGGTGGGGTTCTTGATCAGGAAGGTCACATCGTCACCCACCTCATAGCTTCCCTTCTGGCACTTGTCGAGGGTTGTCTGGATGTTCTCAATCATGGCCAGCACCTCTTCAGTGCTTGCTGTCAGGGCATCCAACATCTCGTCAGCCTGAGCGCAGAGTTCGTGCACGGGCTCACCATTGTTGAGCTGCCAGGCTGCCTCGTCAGCAGAAGAGGAAACATCGGCGAGCTTTTCCCACGCAGCCACATTGGCCTTAAGCTTCTCGAGCAAGTCAGCACCCTTCACATAACATTCAGACGCTTCCTGCTTGGAAGCAGTGGACACGCCCGTGTTGAGCACCGTCTCACACTCCGTCATGAGGCTGGCCGTGTAGCGGTTGCCCTCATCATCCTTGATGGCATTGAGCTGGTCAAGAAGGCTCTGGTTGACATAATGGAAGGTCTCGACACCCTGGCCCAGACTCTCAATCTTGAACTCACGCCAAACGGTCCAACCGTCACCCGTGGAAGGCTCAGAGGACAGTCCAATCGCGATGTCGGTTGTCTCGGGCAACACGACCGTGATGACATTGGTGCCATTGGTCACACCATCACCATCGTCATCCTGGTTGAACCAAGCGGCTGCTTGCGCACGGGAATTCACCTTGTCGGAGCCCACCGTCGCGATGTCGATTGTATCTGATCCGACATAGAACTTACCGTGCATGTCGGTACGTGTCAGTGCAATGGTAGTGAACTTGTATACTCCTGCCGGCAGGTCTCTGACCGTGTAATTGAGCGAGAAGCCCTTTTTCTGCCAGAACTCGCCCACGCCATCGGACGTATCGCCTGTCTGTCCTGCAGAACCATCGGGTTGGGTGACCGTCCAGCCAGTGGGCGTGCCCTTGGCGACAGGTGTCGGATTGGAGATGTACTTACTTGTGATGTTCATCGGATGAGTCGGTGAGGCAGCCTGCTCAAGCACGTCTGCCAGACGCTCAATTTCCGCATTCACCTCCTCAGCCGTGGCATTGGGATTGGCCAACAAGGCGGCCGACGCAGAGACGTCCACACCTGCGGCTTCTATCTCGAGCATGTTCTTGTATAACCTACCCTTGGCCTGGACGATGTTGGCCGGGAAGAACTGGAACTGACAGTTAGCTGCCGAGTCAGCGTAGGACACGTCATAATAGAGACCCCATGTGACACCGTCCACAGCCTTGTTGCTCTTGTGGGTACGATTGACACCAAGGAACTCTCCGGCTACATACCCCAACAGAGAATCCGTGGATGACGACGTCTCCGTGATTTGGTATTCCTCAAGATTGGGCACTTGGAACGTGTAGGTGTTAGTCCCCACAGACGCGATGCTCCACTTTGACGCAGCGAGCGACCAGGCGGTGCTGTAGTCAACGAAGCACGCTTTCACGCCAGCGCCAACGGTGCCCTCAAGAGGCTGGCGATACATCATGTTGGGATTGGTCTCATTCCACCCCGCAGCATTATTGTTAATTTGGTAGGTTCCATCACCCATGTCCACGATGATGCATCGTGCTGCTGAGGAAATGGAGCCTAAGACAGCTTGTGTTCCCCAAGCCTCGCCACCCGTGAGGTAGCGTCCCGTTCCCACGTTCTGGATGCAGACCGTGTCGCCTGGGCTGAGCGCCACTGGATTGATGTTGACCTTCCAGTCGGCCGCTCCTGCAGACAATGCTGTGGCCGAGGCGGCGAGCAACATTGACATAAAGCGAATTGTTTGTTTCATAAGCTTTAATTTAATTTTTAGATAATTGACAAGGTTAGCTGTTTTGCTACTTCGAACTAAGTTTACGTGGTGCAAATATAGAGAATTATGGTGCTTTCCCAAGCGCTGAAATGTCTCATAAAGGTATCATCCACGTTTCATCAGCCAAAAAAAAGCAGCTTTCATGAAAATCACTCGCACATCAACTACATTAGACGGGAAAAGACCATCAGAATCATTGGGGAAGGAAAAAAGAAAGCCCCCGAAGAGCATGCAATGCATCTCCTCGGGGACTTTCATATTATGTATGGCCTGCTACCAGTCGTTTTTACCAACGACCATCAGAAGGCGACAGGGTCAAAATGCTTACTTGACCACAATCTTCTTGGTAACAATCTTGCCATCGGCAGTCTTGCCACGGACGATGTTCAAGCCCTTCTGCAGGCCGTTGACACGGCGACCGTCGACGGTGTAGACCTCATTGAAGTTGACACTTGCGTTGCTGTCGATATCACGGATGCCAGTGGTACCAGCATACTGGCTGTCCTTACCGTGGTAGTAGAGCTCCCAGTTGGAGACTACGAACCAGTCTTGAACCTTATGGGCAGTGTTCTTGAAGCCAAGGCGAAGAAGACCGTTGGAACCCACATAAGTATAGAAGCTCTGCACAGGATAGTAGTTCATCTGGAACTGATACTCAGCAGCCTGACGGTCGTTGGGGAAGTGATAGGTCATAGCAGTGCCCTCAATGGTATCGCCATTGGCATCAAGCTCAGCATAGGCCATATCACTGTAACCACCTGTAGTCCAGCTGTAGGTGTCAGGATCATACTTAGAGCACCAGTAGCTAGGTGCGATGCTGTCCCAGTTGGCATAGATAGTGGCGCGCTCGCCATAGTTCTCGATAGAGTCGCCCAGCAGGTCGTTCCAAGCCTCGTCAGCACTGACGGGACGGAAGAGGCTCTGCACACGCACCTCATAGACACCCTCGGGCAGGCCCTCGATGTCCTGGTGAACATCAGCAGTAGCGTTCCAAATCTCCATGGTGTTGTACTGGATGCCAGGAGTGCCGTCGCCAGCAGTCTTCTCGACCACCCAGCCATCCTGCTTACCGTAGGTCGGGTTCTGAATCCAGTTGGTGTACTTAGAAGGCTCAGCGTCAGAGCCCGGCTGAATCATGAGGGCCTTGCGAACAGCCTTCATCTCCTCCTGCTTGGCGGGGATGTCAGCCACGGCGATGGTGCCGTTGTCAAGCATATCCTTCACCTCGTTGATGAGGTTTTCCGCAGCGGCGCGAGTCTCGGCAGAAGCCTTATCAGAAGCGTCGTACTGAGCAGTCAGTGAGTCGTAAGAAGCAGTGAGCTGAGCATAAGCGTTGATAGACGTTGTGGCGTTAGCCTCAGCATCAGCAATGGCTGTGAAGGCAGTCATCATGGCATCGCCATCATTGGCGTCGAGCGCAGTCTGACCCGCAGCGATAGCTGTGGTGAGGGCAGCCTTGTCATTGGCAGCCATCTTCTTGCCAACATAGTCATTGTTGGCCTCATTGATCTTGTTCACAAGCACAGGCTTGATGTAGACAGGATCATTGCCCAGATACTCCAGACGGAAGTCGCGGAAGATCACCCAGCTGGCTGAGACATGATTCTCAATCTTGAATCCGATAGGCATGGAACCACCATTCTCAGTGACAACACCATAAACAATGTTGCGATAGTTGTTGTCGTAAGCGGGATCCTGGTCGCCATCATAGCTGCCGTTCATGGCAGTGAAGGCCTCGTCCATCGTGTTAGGCACATATGCGGCGTTGTCGCCACCCACGTTGACCCAGTGGTTCTCACGAGAGACAGAAGTGATGCTCTCGGGGAAAGTGCAAGCATAGATACTCTTCACACTCTGCTGGGTCTTACCCATGTAGATGTAAGCCTGCGTGAGCGTATCGCCATTCAGATAGTTCTGATAGCCCTCGGCAGAAGAATTGCCGGGACGGTAGAAGGCCTGGATAGACAAGCGGTAAGCGCCCTTCTTCAGACCCTTGAGGTCCTGATGGATGTTGCAGTCCTGGTCATAGACCTCTGCCAGACGAGTATCAGTGATCCAACCGGCACCAATCACATTGGCACCGACCCAACCGGTCTTGAGCTGGGGCTGGGTGTAGGAAGGTGCGACACTCTCATCGTTGAATGTGGGGTTCTCGATAAGGTTGGTCACGTCGTCGCCCACCTGATAAGAATTGAGCTTGGCATCCCGCAGGGCATCGGCAATCTTCTGGATCATCGCCAACAACTCTTCTGTGGAAGCCTCACGAGCTTCGTGCATGGCATTTCCCTCATCGGAAGCTTCCATCAAGCCTTCCTGGTCAGAATAATTGTCATAGTACTGTTGCTCAGCATCAGCAGCATCATTGTAGAGCTTGATGTAAGCAGCCACATTCTGCTGCAGGTCAGCCAGGCCAGTCAATGCTTTCTGATAAGCCGCGTAAGACACAGCCTTGTCAGTGGCATCGATGCCCTCCTGGGCTGCTGCCTTTGCTTTATCATACACCGACTGCGTGTATGCAAAAGCTTGGTCGTCGTCAGGATTCTCGATAGCCTTTTCAATGTCGGCCAAGACGCTCTTGCTGAGGTAACGATAGCTCTCAATGCCATTGCCAAGGTATTCCAGCTTTGCGTTGTCGATACCCATCCAGTTGGCGAGCAGTGTATCCTGTGCAAGGCCGATCTGGATAGTATCAGTACCCTCAAGGTTGACAACCATCGAGTATGCGCGAGGATTGGCACGCGTGAGCAGCGCCTTGATGTCATTGGCATAGACATACTGCTTCTGGTTTGTGGCATTGCTCTCGTCAAACGTGTTGACAAAAGCAGAGAGTCCAACCTTATAGACACCCTCTGGCAGCCCCTTCACCGTCTGGTACATATGGCCAGAGATGGGTGAACTCTTCCAGTTCTCATAGAAGTTGCCGGCAAAAGCGCCCTCGTCATTGGCAGCCAAATCAGCTGACATGTTGGTGGCAATAGCCTTGTTCTGCGCAGCTGTAGTTGACGTCCAACCGGAGGTGCTTCCAGCGCTGAAGTCGGCATTGGTAATCATGCTGGACATATCCTGAGGATTGTCGGGAGTGACCACTGAAGAAATCTTCAAGGTGAGCGCCTTGATGGCAGCCTCAACCTCCTCAACAGTAGCCGATGTATTGTTGAATACGGCCGCCTCGGCTGTGACATCCACATCGCGGCTCTCAGCTTCCTCCAGGACAGGCTTCAAAGAGAGCTTGGTTTTCCACACATTGTAGTCGGCCACGGAGACAAAGGCAAACTGGCATCCAGCCTCGTTACCCTCATAAGGCACATCAAAATAGACACCCTTCGTGGCACCATTGGCCTCATCCTTGGCCCAGCCAGATTCATGATTGGTCTGTGTACCTAAGAACAACGTAGCATCAAAGGGGTTGCTTGTGGCGTCCACATCACCAGCGCTCTCTGGCATCTGGAAGCTATACAGGTTGTTACCCAGGCTGGCAATGGCCCATGTGTTAGAGCCGTCGCTACCATCTACGAAACAAGCCTTGACACCCGATCCCACTTTTTGATCACCATAAGTGCGGAAGAGATACTTGCCCGAACGCACAGCGTTCTTCAACTTGTAGACACCGTCTTCAGCTGTGGTGATGACCACCCATTTCTCAGAAGACGTAGCGGCAATGGAAGCCTGGGTTCCCCAAGCCTCACCACCGGCGATAAAGCCTTGTTGGCCGACGTTCCATACGTAGACCGTGTCGGCAGTCGTCGCATCGCTTGCCGCGGGGCTCATGGCTTTGAAGGCCGGTGTGGGAACTACCCAATCAGCAGCCAAAGCTGTGCCACCCCCCAGCATTGCCAATGCGGACAACGCCAAAAAGCGGAAATTTTGCTTCATAAACTTAGTTTTTAGAAAATAAAACATTATTAATAAGTAATTTGCTACTTTCAGTGCCGCAAGCTCCCTCACTCACACAAGGAGGACGGCTGGTTCATTGTCGAATTGTTCTATAGGTGTCGCAAAGATACCTAAAATCTTGATAATCGTCAAGAGAATGAGCAAAAATATCTCATTTTTAACATTTGGATAGATGTCATGATGTTGCGAAAGGCACAACAACACTGTAGCATTACCAAGTTTGGAGAAGAAATGCGTAAATAGAGACAAAAAGTCGAGACGAAAATGTCCCCATCAGTCACGGCTGATGGGGACAAGTTCGCGTGAAGGGTTAACCTTCGGCCAATAAAGCAGTAGCCTTACCTGTAAGGCATAAACCAGTTCTTCTCTTGCGTGAGGTCAATGGCAGGATGCTTGAAGGCAAGCTTCTCAGCCAACCACTGGCCACCATAGTTAGCACCGCCAAACTCAGCAGCGTTCTTATGGCGTGCAATGCGCGTCAAGTCTCCAAAACGGCTTCCCTCGAAAGCAGCCTCAAGAGCATACTCGTCACAGATGAGATCCTCAACGGCATCGATGGCGGCAGGACCATAGAGGAACGTGCTGTCGATAGCCTCGCCGTCATAGTTGCCAAGTTGTCTGCGCTTGTTCAGTATCTCAGTAGCATACTGATAGCCTGAATAAGGTCCTTCGACCGCCTCGCCACAGCCACGAGAATGGATGCCGTAGTTGTAGCTGTAGGAACTCATGCTTGTAGAGCTCAACGAGCGTGAGAAATAAGAGTAGTAAGCCTCTGACAGGAAGGGCACCGTGGTCTCGAGCATGGTGTAGGTCGTGTCACGTACATAACCTGAGACATAATTGCCCAAGGTGTCCGTGGTGTACTCCTCCATTGCCAGCTGGCCGTCGCCGAGGCCATCCTTCAGGATGGCAAAAGCAGCATCGGGATAGCCCATGCGGTTGAGGGCTTCAGCCAAGCGCAGATAGATGACACCCGTACGGTAGATATTGATGTTGCCGCCCTCATACTTGGTCATGAGGAAGAACGTAGAGTCAGTCTTGGTGACAGACTGCAAGGTGCTCTGACGGCGCATGTCGCCCAAACGGACGGAAGACACCGTGTTGTCTTTGGAGCCCTGGGGCTGATAATAATACAGCTGACTGTTGGCAAGATTCAGATAGACCGGTGAAGGGTCAATCTGGCGCTCAAGCACATACTGCGTGGCAGCGTTATAAGATCCTGTACCATTGTTGATGGCAGTTGTGTCGACCGAGGTCGTGTAATAATCCCAGCCGAAGAGCTTCGGCAGGTTGGTTACAGTACCACGAATCTTGTTGACACCCATCGGCACATAAGTGATGACATCCTTGGGGCTGGAAATGCTGAAACAAGAGCTCCAGGAGCTCGAGTAAGAATAGGAACCCGACATATCGCTGGGGAAAGTCTCATTGTTGGGGAAAGTATACCAGCGATTCGGAGTGCTCAAGATCTTTTGGGTAGTAAGCCTGTTGTCACGGATGTAAGTCCAGTAGCTCTTGGCAGCCTTCTCATACTGGTTGGTCTCCAGATACATGTCACCCAGCACCAAGTCCACCGGGAACATCGTCTGCTTGGTAGCGACATTTTTCTGATCGCCCGCATTTGTCTTGCCGGCATCAATCGTTCCGTAAGTCGGAACCGTGATGCCAGAGAACTTCTGCAGTTCAGGAGCCAACGCGTCAACGATGCCTTTCAGATCCTTCTTCTCACCCTTTGAAGCCAACTCAGCTTCAGAGATAGACGTGATAGGATAAGTGAAGAACGGCACGGTGCCATAAGTCTTGGCGAGTTGCATGTAAGCCCAAGCGCGAATGCTGAGTGCCTGCGCATACTCACTGCGGGCCACATAGCGCGAACCGGTCATCAGCGTGGTGTCGCGGTGCGCTACATAGTAGTTGCAGTTGTTGATGACCCGATACCACACATAGGCAGAATCGTACTTGTTGGTGCCGTCATACGAGAAGTTGTAGAGCTGGCGCAAGGCGGTCTCCGTGTATTGATTGGTGGTGGTCAGGTCGCCACGCATCTCACCGACGAGCACATACTGGTCGATGGCCTGCTGCACACCCTTGAGTATGCCCAGGGTGTAGAAGATGGAGTCAGTCTTCTGGTCAAGGGCAGGGTTGAAGATCTGCCTGTTGGAATCCGTCTCCATCATGTCCTGACAGCTGGAGAGAAGCACCGCTGCACAGAGATAGACAGGAAGCAAGGCCAAGCCCAACCCCTTAAATCTGAATGTATGATTGAATGTTTTCATTGTGATGAAATCTTTTTTGTTCATGGAGTTACAGGTTGATGCGGAGACCGAAAGTGAACGTACGGCTCAGCGCCACGTTACCCGGGTCGATGCCCTGATAGAGCACACCATTGGCAGCGGAGAACTCAGGATCACCACCCAGGTAATGGGTGAGTGTGAAGAGGTTGTCGGCCTGTGCCCAGATGCTGAGTCCCTGCAGCCAAGAGAGGTTGACAGGCACCTTGTAGGTGAGGTTCAGCGTCTTCAGGCGGAGATAGCTTCCGTCCTCAATCCAACGGTCGCTGAAACGGCTGTTGCCCATGGCGTCGTTGTAGCTCAAACGAGGCATGTCGGTCTTCTGTCCCTCGTAGCGCCAGCGGTTGTTGACAGCCGTTGTCTGGTTCCAGAAGTTGCTCTCGCCCTCGAGCAAAGAGCGCTGGTAGTTGAACACATCGTTACCGAGACTGTAGTTGAAGCCCAGGCTCAGTGTGAAGTTCTTCCAAGTGACATTGGCAAAGATGTTGCCATAGATGTCCGGATTGGGATTGCCGATGATGGTCTTGTCGGCCTCGCTGATCTGTCCGTCACCGTTGAGGTCCACGAAGTGCACGTCACCAGCGGTAAAGTTCTGCTTGGCACCCGTGGCATCGACCATGTAGAGATAGCCATCCTTGCCTGCAGCCTTGGCCTCAGCATCGCTGGAGAACACGCCTGCAGTCTTGTAGCCGTAGAACACGCCGACAGACTGGCCGATGATGGTGGCGACGTTGTCTGTGCCATAGATGCTTGAGGTGAAACCAGAAGCATTCTGCTTGCCGTCAAGCCACATCTTGGTATCGTTAGGCAACGACTTGATTTTGTTGCTGTAGTGTCCGAGGCTTGCTCCCAGCTCCACATTGAAGTTCTTGGTGACAACGGGCTTACCGCTGAGTGCCACCTCGAAACCGGTGTTGTCGAGCGAACCGCCATTACTCCAATAGTTGTTGATACCGGCGACAGGATTGTCGAAGGTCTTCAGCGTGAGGAGGTTGCTGGTGTGATTCTTGTAGAAGTCGAAGCTCAGGCCGATACGGTTGTCGAAAAGATACGACTGGAAGCCCACGTTGAACTTGCCGGTTTTCTCATACGTAATCTTGTCGTTACCGATGTTGGTGAGCTGTGCATAGTTGGCACGGTTGAGGTAAGTTCCGACGGTGAAAGAGGTACGTGCGGCATAGTTGCTGATGTCGTCGTTACCGCTGATGTCATAGCCGGCGCGGAGCAACAGATAGTTGACGAACGAGTTCTTCGGGAACCAAGACTCATTGGTCATGTTCCACCCCAACTGGATGCTGGGGAAGATGCCCCACTTCACTCCGAAGAGTCCAAGGCCCTCAGAGTTCTCGCCAAAGCGGCTGCTGGTCTCGGCGGTCAGCGTTGCATTGACAAAGTAACGGTTGCGGTAGTTGTAGTCAACATTGGCGTACCACGAAGCCGACTTCCATGTGTCATCCACACCGGTAGCCTCCGTGTATGTCATGTTGGCCGAGATGTTCGGCTGCTTGTCGCTACCACCCGTTGAGTACTGACCAGTAGGATCGTTGGTGTCGTAAGCAAATGACGTATAGCGGAAACCACCATAGATGTCAAGGAAATGGGCACCGAACTGCTTGGTCCACTGCAGCCGCGTGTCGCTCATGATGCTGGTCTGCTTGGCAAAAGCCGACTTACTCATGTTCTGCACGCGTCCCAGTCCCTCAATCAGGAAGGTAGGCATGCCGTTGATAGGACGGTAGTAGCGCTGCGAGATACGGTCAAGCGTGTAGTTGAACGTCTCGGTCAACTTCAAGCTCTTGCTGAACTCATAGGTCGGTGCGATGACAGCATAGAACTGGGTGTTTTCCACGCGATTCTTGTTGATGGCATCGCCATTGGCCAAGAGAGCGGTGGGATTACCCAGCGTCAGGTTCTCGTCGATACCCGTCAGGAAGTTGTCTGCGGGCGCCAGCGTGTTAGACAGGGTACCATTGCTGTTGTACGTGTAAGGACTCAAGATGGGCGACTTGATCAGTCCCAGGAACGTAGGAGAAGAAACGGGAGCCGTTGTCAAGTCCTCGGCAGCACCATTGTCAAACACGTTGCGGTTGATCTTCGCAAAGGCCATGTCAAAACGCGTAGTGAGGTGGCGGATGACATTGATGTCCGTGTTGAAGCGGACATTCAAGCGGTTGAAGCCGTTCTTGCGAGCAGTGCTCTGCGCATCGGTATAGCCGAGCGAGAGGTTATACATACCAATGTTATCACCACCCTGCACATTGATGGAGTAGTTCTGCGTCATGGCCGTGTGGTACACCTCCTTCGTCCAATCGGTGTTGTTATGGTACATATTATAATAGTAGCTCGTAGGATCGTCAATCAAGAAGCCGATGTGATCAGGCGTAATCTTGTTGTTGATGTTGGGATAGGTACCGAGCATCTCCGAGGCATAGAGGCGATACTCCGAAGCATTCATCATGTCGGGCAGCTGAGGCACCGTGGTGACCCCCAGTCCGATGTTGGCATCGATGCGTGTTGCCATGGAGTGTCCGCGCTTGGTGGTGATGAGGATGACACCATTGCCACCCTTGGCACCATAGAGCGCCGTACCGTTTTTCAGGACCTGCACCTTGTCGATGTCGTCGGGATTGATATTGAGCAGGAGGTTGTTGTAATCGCCGTAGTGTATCATGTTGCGGGTCGGCATCATGTCACGCACAATGCCATCGACCACAAAGAGCGGCTGTGCATTGGCGTTGAGCGAGTTGATGCCTCGTATGAACATGGCTGCTCCGTAGCCAGGTCCTCCGTTGCGCGAGATGGCGCGCACATCCGCGCCCAACGCGTTCTCCACATCCATATCCACACTTTGCGAGGTGGTATGGTTGACCGTCATTGTACGGTCTGCAAGGATGTCGGTAGAAGTGCCGTACATCGTCTTGAAACGATCGGCCAGCATCTTCACCTTCACACCATCCTGGCTGACAGGCACCTGCTGACTGAGATACTGTGGCGTGTGGACATAAAGGGCCGTGGCAAAGGTAGGCACCTTGATGGTGAACTCACCCTTGTCATTGGTCATGGCCGTATAATGGATGTCGTTGAGTGTCTGCACCTGGACACCAGCCAAGGGCAGTCCCGTTGCAGCGTCGATGACAGTACCCTTGACTTCCATCATGGGATACTTGTCTTTTCTGACGACGGGGGCCTTCTTCTTGACCACGACCGTCTCAGTTCCATCGCCAGAAGTGGCATCATCCTGCGCCATGGCGGGCATGCCCGATGCGGCAGCAAGAAGAATGCTCAAGCAAAGAATATGGTTTCTTTTCATTTTCATTCAGATTTAAAAGTGAGACTTAGTCGAGGTCATGCTGATACTTATAACCCGGATGTTCCTTCAGATATGTGTCGAGTTCCTTCGGTACCAGCATGATGAAGTCGATACGGAGGGTACGGTCGTTCTTACTCGCCGCAGCAGTACCCGTGGCACGGCTGTTGATGCGCAAGTAAGGAGCATACTCTTTCTGCGTGCTGGTGCTGAGACCTGTTCCATAATAGCAGATCGGGAACGAGAAGTCGCCCACATAAACCGTATCCACCTTGTGAATGTCATTCTCGAACGTGGCTGTTGACAGGCGTTTTTCCTGCGGTTTGCCATTCAAGTCATTGTAACCCATGGTCACCTGCACACGATTCGGGCGAACATTCTCCACATAGGTGTTCTTGTTGATGTTCTCCGGGACAAAGCAGATATACACAGCATACTCGGTAGAGCGCACCTCGGGCAGATAGAAGATAGCCTCAGGGTTGGAAGCGGCAGACAACGGCGTTACGGTCAGGTAAGAGCCATTCGATACCGTTCCCTGGATGTCAGGATTCTGCTCAGCCTTTGTGACCGAGTTGCGCGTGGTGGCGCTGGTGTTGTAAGACTTGGCCACACCATACTCGCCCTGAACCTTGATGATGGGGTTCCAGGCAATCCAAGGACGCATGCGCAGGGAGTCGGTCAGCCACATGCTGCCATTACTCTTGTCAATGCGCTTGGCACCTTGGAACAGAGCCGTCGCGTCGTCGCCATAATAGATGTTACCCCTCGTGGTGACGATGGAGTCGGTCTGCAGGTTCTCGCCCGTCTGCAACTCCTTCAGCACCTTGTTATGGTACAAGTTATTGTTGACAAACAAGTCCTTGGCGATCACGAAGTGGATGACGGAGTCGTTGAGCAAGGAGAAGTCAAGGTCACGAGAGCCATTATCATAGTTTTCTGCTTCCGTAGCCTTATTCAAGTTGGTTGCGGGAACCTCCTTGACATAGGTGAACGGTTTGTAGTTGTAGAGCTTCTTGACCTGCTCGTAAGCCTTCTGCCAAGCCTCATTGGTCGGCACAATCATGCTGTAGCTGGAGTCCTCGCGATTGATCAAGGCATTGTGCAGGTAGATGAGCGAATTGCTCTCCACAAACACCGAGTCAAGATAGGTGATACGACCATCCACCACCGGCCCCTTCACACTGTTGGACACGTCAAGTACCTTGCGGTCATAGCTGTGGAAGTAACGGCTGATGGAGTCGATGGGATAAGCTACAGAGTCGAGGCTCTCAAACAGGTTGGCCCTGTAATTGGCCATGCCATTGGTGACATGCAGCACACCATTGGAGGAAGGCACATTGGGAGTGACCAGCTCCACCCCATTGAAGGTGTAAGTACCGTTACCCACAAAGGGCATCATCTTCTTGTTGAGCATTGTCACCAGCTCATTGATGGATCCCGTGGCAGGGAAGTTGAAACGAGCCACGTGGTTTTTGGCGAAATACTCCTTGAGGTTGCTGACCGGCAGTGCGCTCAGCGAGTCATAGTTGAATGTGCCATTGAGCGGTGCCCATACGGTGTAGGTCTGCGTGGTGTTGATGACATCCTCATATCCAGCCTTGTGGATGAGGTCGGCAAACTGGGAGAGATTGGCGTTGGCCTTGATGTTCTCCCAAATGGTCTCTGAGGCCGAACCCGTGACACCATTGTTGTCATAGTGGTCGTCCCAGTCAGAGCAAGCCGTGGTCATGGCCCCCGCTGCAAGGAAGGCCATGGCTACTGCCGCATTTCTGTATATTTTGTTATTTTTCATCAGTTATGTTTTTGAGGCGGTTTAATACATATCCTCCAAGTAACGGGAGTTGTTGTAAACGTATGCCGGAACAATCTCGATATAGTCAAGATAAGGTTGCCACTGGTCGCCCTCCAGCACCGACTTGATGCGGAGCCAGTTGTCACCTTGCTTCAGATTATGACGCGTGACAATACGACGGACGTTGTTGGTCAGCGCACGCATCGGGGTCGTACCAGCCTTCGTTGTGAAGTAGAGCGGTCCGCGCATCCAGCCGAGGTTACGCATGGACTTGTCAGACTCGACACCCAGGTCCTCAAGAAGCGTGTAGAGGCACCAACCCGTGGTCACGTCAGGGGTACCATCCTGGTTCGCGGAGATAGCGATACGCTCGTCCACCGGAATGTCAAGCGCTTCCATCTTCGTGCGGTTGTTGGTGCCTTCACCCAGGTAGAACTGATACATACCACGGTTGCTGTTGGTCGAGAGACCCAAGCGAATCTCATACACACCATCCGAAGGAACTGGCGGCAGACGGAAGGCCACATCGTAAGTGCCCTTACCGTTGAACTCATCGCCCTCATAGTTGAACCAGTTGGTAGAGGCAGGAAGATAAAGCAGACGTGTGTTCTCACCATTGTAAAGCATCAAGTGCTCAGGCGAGAAGTCAGTCGGGATGCGAACGTAATCTCCGTTCAAGTTACCATCCGAACCAGACACACCATTGTTCAGCGCCTTCACCTCAGCGTAAGTAGGACAACGCAACGAGGCCGACATCATCTCTGGGATGAGGGCACAGAAGTCCATGCGGATACGCTCGTTGAGCACGCCCTTGGGCACCCACTCCTCATAGGTCAACATGCCGTTGATGGGATGGATGTAACCGTTCAGCGCCTGGATATTATCCTTCTGGACCTCGATGCCAGCATGGCCATTGACCACCTGGTGCATACTCGTGGAACCGAGACTGGCAACCTGGTCGGTCATGGTGTTATTGGCCTCATAACGGTTGAGGAAGATCTTGCCAGCGCCAGCCTTGGCCGAGCGCAGGGTCTTGATCATCGTCATCGGCAGCATGGTCTCAAAATAGTCGTACAAGGGAACGCTGTTCACCTCATTGTAACTGGTGACCAGCTTGCTATAAGGCACACGGCACTTCACCACATGATAGCGAAGGAACATGTTCAAGCAGTTGTAGGGGCTCTGGTAGTCATCACCCGTGCTCACGCGGACACCCTTGTCACGATAGTAGTCATACCAACCTGAACCGGCGTCGGCACAGTGCTCATAGATGCTGTTGGCATAGCTGATGAGATCCTGCAGGTTGTTGATGCCATTCTCCCTCAGCACCTCGTCGGTCTCAGCGAAGATGGTGTAACCCAAGATTGCTTTCTCCGGGCAATAGAACTTGTACGTGGCCGCATTCGAAGGAACGGTCACATTGCGCTCGATGTCAGAAAGCGAGTCCTCGAGGCCCGTCAAGTCTATGGCCGCTTTCCAAATGGTGAACAAGTCAGGATGAGAGCTCATCTCACCCGTGACCAGCAGGTTACTGCGGCGGATCACATTGTCGATGACATGCACGACACCATTCTCCACCTCGTTGTCCATCTTGGTGATGAGCGAGTAGGCGTTGACCAACGTGTTGCCCGACACAGAGTCGATGCTGGTGTTCACGTCACGGCCCAACATGGTGCGTATGGTCATGCCATTCTGCATGTTGATGGCCATCACCTCTGAAGACGCCAGGTGAAACTTAGCGATATCATTGCAGAGCGAATCGCTCAGGCCCTCCAGGCTTCGCTCCGTCATGCCGTTGTGCTCAATCTTTGCCGACGTGTCGTCATAGAGACTGTCCACATAAGCGGTCACGGCATCGTTGGTCGGCGCGAAGCAGGTGTAAGTACCGTAGGCAGACAGGATCTTGTCCATGCCGGCCCTCTTGAGGATGTAATTGAAATTGCTGAAAGAGTCAGGACGGTTTGCGAGATAGCTCTCCACCGTCTCACCCTTGAAGGTATAGAGATTACCCTCGTCAATGTCCTCCTTACAGCTGGCCACAAAAAGCAGCGTAGGCAACATCAAAAGTGCAGCCAGTCTGCATGCGAACTTATGATATAGTGAAGTGTTCATTGTGTTTAGTTTTTACTTGATGTTTGATTGTCCGAATAGACCGGGTTCTGCTTGAGCAAGCGGTTGACATGCACCTCGCTTCTCAAGATAGGCCAGTACAGGAAAGGCTCCGACTTCATCTTGTAAGCCACAGCGTCACCACCCGTGTCATACTTGCGGATGATGGCACGCGTGAACGCTCTGGGCAGAGACGGCCATGACGAGACATCAGCCATCTTCTGGCGGCTGTTGACACCGTCCATGTGGCGATACGCATAGCGCACGAGATCGAACCAACGCTTACCCTCGAAGCAGAGCTCACGCTCGCGCTCGGCAAGCACCAGCTCTTCCATGCTCGCCTTGGAGTTGAAATCAGAATAGGTCAAGGTGTCCTTGGCATTGGTTGTCATGGAACGCTTGTTGACCACCTGCACGAGATCGAAAGCCTGGCGCAGCACAGCGTCAGAATCTGATGCGGCCAGCTGTACCTGGGCTTCTGCCTTCATGAGCATCACATCGGTGAGACGATACACGATCCAGTTGCGCTGATAGTTGTCGAAGTTGTTGGAGCTCTTCTCCAGACCAACATTTCTGCCTTCGGGTGAAGAGATGTTCGAACCCGTCTTGTCGACATACTTGCGGATCTCCAGTTGCAACGCCTCAGAGCTGTTGGCCAGATAGACATTGTTCCAGAAGCGCAGGTCGTTCTTGCTCGCATAGACCTTCGTGCCGGAAAGCTGGTTGGCATCGTCGTTGACCGAGTTGAAGATTTGCGACGCCTCCACCATACCACTGGCATCGTGGTTGGAAGAAGAACCAGACATATCGTAGTAGTTCTCCAAAGCCGTATTGGAATTGCGGTCACCGTCAAACTGCCACTCGAGGATGCTCTCGGAAGAGTTGTTGCTACCGAAAATGCTTGAGAAAGCAATACGTCCGTCAACGAGATGATAGATGTCCTTGTCAGCACCGCCAACCGAGCCATAGGCGTTGTTGCGGTGGTACTCATCCTTCGAGTTGATGAGCTTGTCGGCATACACAACGCAGTTCTCGTAGTCTTCCTGGCTGTGGTTCATGGAAGCCTTCCAGAGATAGATGTCTGCGAGCAAGGCGTACACGGCATCGCGCGTGAAGTAACCCTGGTTGCGCCAGTTGCTGCTACCGTAAGCCCCTGAGCGCATCACCTTGGTTTCAGCCTCCTTCAGGTCCTGGATGCAATAGTTCAACACGCTATCGGGGCACATCTGCGCCACTTGCATCTGCTGGTCATCGTCCTCATAGCTCTGGGTGGTGTAAGGCACATCACGGAAAGCGCGAACGAGGTAGAAATAGCAGAGTGAGCGCAGGGCCAGCATTTGGCCACGCACCGTCTCATAGTCGCCCTGCGTGAACTCCGGATCCTCGGCCATCACACCCTCAGCGTGATTGAGCACAATGTTGCAACGGTTGATGACGTTATAGAAAGAGCTCCAAGAGTTGTAGCTGTTTGTGGGCAACAGGTTCATGGCCAGCACATTGTCCATGGTGGTGTTGGACAAGCTGGTACGCTTGACCAACTCGTCCGAGCGGAACGCGCCCCAAACGATGGAACGTTCGATGACGTTATAAGAGGTCATGGCGGAATAGGCACCAGTGACCATCTGGTCGACATCCTCCTTCTTTTTCCAGAAGTCCTTGCCAACCGTCTTATCCGTGGGGTAGATGGTCAGGAAGTCGTTGCACGATCCCAACATGAGAACGGCACATGTCCCGAGGACTACCTTTTTTAATATATTATTGACTTTCATAAAGAATATCTGTTTTAGAAACCAACATTAAGGTTGACGGTCACAGACTTACTTCTTGGGGTCTGTGAGCTATCGTATGCGATACCCCATGCGCCAGCAGAGTGCTCGGGGTCTGTTCCGCTGTATTTAGACCAGCAGAGCAGGTTCTGGCCAGAGACGCTGACCTGCAGACGACGGAGCCCCATCTTCTTGAGCAGCTTCTTGTTGAAGTTGTAGACCAACTGCACGTAACTCATACGCACAAAGGATGCGTCCTCCACATAGCGGTCACTGCCGAGGAAGTTGTAACCCGTGTCGTACATGGCACGCGGAATGGTAGTGACATCACCGTTCTTGCGCCAACGGTAGTTGACAGCCGAACTCTGGTTGTAAGCATTGAACATCTCCTCGAGGCTCATCTTGGCGAAATTGACGATGTCGATGCCTGCACGATAGGTGAACGAAGTCTTCAGGCTCCAGTCGCCATAATTGAACTTGAAGCCAAAGCCACCCTGCCACTTCGGGTTGGAGTTGCCGAGGTAGACGATATCCAGCGAGTTGATCTGTCCATCATGGTTGATATCCTCATAGATGGCGTCACCACCCTGGAACTTGTAGGTCGAGCTACCGTCATTGAAGTTGTAGACCTGACGGATGGGCAGGCCATTGGAGTTCATCAGCACGTGCCCCTCGTCGTCGATGGCGATAGGAGCCGTCTTGCCCTTGGCAAGGAAGTCGTTGTTGATGTAATCGCGGAACTGCTCGGTCGACCATCCGTTGCGCTCCTTCATGTTCTCCAGGTACTCATAGCTGTACTGGTAGACACCCTTGTAGCGCAGGCCATAGATGGAACCCAACGGGTTACCGACCTGGATACGGTTCAGGTATGAGCCACGGCTTGAGGCATCCCACTCCGAGTTGATGCTCTCAAGGACACTCTCGTCCATATCAAGAATCTTGTTGAAGTTCTGCGAGACATTGAAGTTGGCATCCATCGTGAACTTGCCAATACGCACGAACTTGTTGAGCTGTACATTGAGCTCCCATCCCTTGTTCTCCATGTCACCCACATTGGTGTAAGCCAAGCTTGAGAAGCCGGTAGAGGAAGGAATGGACACGTTGCGCATCAGCAGGTTGCGGGTCTTCTTGTAATAGTAGTTGAAGTCACCGTCAATCAGACCGTTGAAGAAACCGAAGTCACCACCGAGGTTGATCTGCGTGGTGCGCTCCCACTGCAGCTTGTTGAGCTGCAAGCCCTCAAGGTAAGCCGATGCGTCAGCGTCGTTCTGACCATAGACACCACTCACGGCGTAACGGGCATACTGCAGATACTCAGAACCCGGCTGGTTACCCACGATACCCCAAGAGGGACGGAAGGACAACATCGACAGCCATGAGTGAGCCCACTTCATGAACGGCTCATCGGAGATGTTCCAACGACCGGACAAGCCAGGGAAGTAACCCCACTTCTTGGAGTCACCAAACTTGGTAGTACCATCGGCACGGAGCGAGAAGTCCATGGCGTAGCGACCCTTATAAGAAAGGTGGCCGCTGTAAAGAGCCGACATTGAGCGCCACTCACCATTGCCCGTGCTCATGCTTCCGGGACGGATGTTGGTGGTGGAAGAGTTGATGCCGTTCGGCGTGTTGTAAGACACGACCGACTGGTTGTTGTTGTTACCGACCGACATCTCACCGCGGAGCATCATCGTCAGGTACCAGTCCTCATTCTTGAAATGCGGCGTGAACGTGAACGTGTGCTTCGTGTTGAGGTTCAGCGAGTTGTAATCATAGCTTTCATAGCGGTTGTAATTGCCTGCCTGCCATGCCGCATCACTCAAAGAGGACGGGATAACCAGCGAAGCGGGCCAGTACTTAGGCGTGCTCGAAGAGTAGAGATCCATGTAGAGCAAGCCCGTGTAGCGCAGGCGCGTCTTGGAGTCGTCGGTGCCGAGCAAGTCATAGTCAATACGGAACTCAGGCGAGATACGGTAAGTCTTCTCGTCACGCCAAGCCTGGCGTGCGATGGCCACCGGGTTACCAAGGCTACGGATGTCACGCAGCTCATAGGAAGAGGTACCAGCCACCGTGGAGCCGGCGCCGGAAGCACCACCCGGGAGCATGGTGTAATACTCATTGGTGTTGTTGCCCTGTGCGTCCTGACGATAGATGCTCATGTTCGGGCTCATCTTCTGTGCGCGACCGAGGATGTTGTCGTCATAGTTGCGGTGGTTGTTGGTATAGGTCAACGGGAAGGTGACACGGAACGTGATACGGTCACTCACGAAGTAGTCGAGAGCCAGCTTCGTTGAGAAACGGTCGAGCGTCTGCTCGATGATGGTACCATTCTGATGGTCATAACCCGCAGAGATACGGAAGTTGGCCTTCTCACCACCACCAGTGATGGTCAGGTAGTGATACTGGCTGACACCCGTCTGCTGCACAGCATCCACCCAGTCGGTGTTGTTGTTCCAGTTTTCAAACTCAGCCCATGAGCGGTTGTAGTTGATCTCATTGATATTGGTAGTGGCCGTGGCACTCTGCTTGGGGTTGTAGTACATCTCCTTGAGCATCATGGTGTAGTCGTCACCATTCAGCAGGTTGTAACCCTTTGGCTGCCAGGACGTCTGCACACGGAGCGAGTAGTCGACGCGTGTGTTACCGCGGCTACCACGCTTGGTATGGATGGAGATGACACCGTTGGCACCGCGTGAACCCCAGATGGCAGTAGAGGCAGCATCCTTCAGGATGTCGATGCTCTGGATATCAGAAGGGTTCACCGAGAGCAGAGAGGCATAAGTCTCCTCATTGGCGTTGGTGAAGTCAAAGTTGGCATCGGGATTGTCGAAGATCTGGTCATCGACCACAATCAGCGGCTCAGCCGAACCATTAATAGAGGTGACACCACGCAGACGCATGGAGGTACCGGAACCCAGGTTACCCGAGTTGGCCACAATGTCCAGACCGGCGATCTGTCCCTGCAGAGCCTCATCGGCAGACGTGAAGGACAGACCCTCCACCTCGTCCATGTTGAAGTTCTGTGTAGCCATGGAGACCTCATTCTCAGGAATGGCCAGTCCACCATTGCTGAACTTTCTCTTGGCCTTGACGACCACCTCCTTGATGACATTCTGGTCTTCCAGCGTGACCTCGAAGGTAGTTCTCGAGCCAATGGGCAACTTCACGGTCTTGCAACCCACATAAGAGACCTGCAGCTTGTTGGCCGTGTTCTTGATCTCCATAGAGAAGTTACCATTGATATCGGTCACAACAGCCGAGATGATACGCTGGTTGGCATCACGCTCGGTGACGTTCGCTCCCATGATGGGTCCCATGGCATCGCTTACGGTACCCGAGACACGCGTACCCTGGGCCATGGCGAAGGTTGACACCATGGCAAAGAGCACGAGAAGCAGATATTTGATATTATTTGTTTTCATAATCTCTTTTGTGCATTATTTCCTATACATTCTTGCAAGCCTCTTCAGTCCAAGTTTCTGATGGCCAATGAGTTTGCGCTTGGCAGCAGCCGTGCTCCACAGACCGTCATAGCGGTCCGAGTGAGCGTTAGGATTGAGCGGGGTAGTGATCTCGTGCACCACGGCAAAGGATGAAGACAGCAACTGCGTGGCATTGGCAGCCGTGTTGTTGAACACATAGTCGCGAGTCATCAGGTTGACAGCATGTCCTGTGCGATTGCTGACGGTCACTTCCTGTCCGCGGTTGTCGCGCACCTTGAACTCACCGTTGCTACCGCCGAGCACTGTCAGCTTGGTAGAGATGCCCAGCGTGTCGGTGTTGGCCGTGTAGTATTCGCCACCATCGACCTTGTTGTCAGCATAGACGGAATTGTCCTGGAAATGATAACGGATGAAATCGCTGATGGTCTCAATCATCGCATAGACCTTGGCCTGCGCCAGCTTACACTGTTCGGTGGTGTCAGCCTCGTACACACCCGTCTCCTCATCAAGCCACGGTGCGGCCACTTCGCGCACCTTGTCCCATGAAGGCAGTCCCTGCTGGAAAGCCTTGTTCATGGCAGTATTGTCGGGAGCGTAGACCGTGTAGTTGTATCCACTGAAATAGCTAACGTCCTGATCCAGGCCATGATAGCCACCTGCGTCGATGAAGGTGGTGAACTGGCGAATCGGAGCGATAGGTTGCGTGTTGGAAGTGCGGTTGCTGATGCCGGCAAAGAGACCGAGCTGCACGCGATCCTCAGAGCAGAGATTGTAGAACTCAGAGAACTGGCTCGTGCTGGCCAATGTGGAATACACCGACTTCATCGGCATCTGGACGACATGGTCAAGTGCAAAAGACTGACCATTCTTCTGGTTATACACCTTCGTAATCTTAGCCGAGGGGATGACCGTGCTCTGCGCGCCATTGATGTTGATACCATCAATCTGCGAGCCACCGGCCACCGTGCTACCCACAGTACCGCCCGACACATAGATGCCACCACCATTCTTGGTCTTGTAATAGTGGTTGCTGCCCAGCTTCTCACCGGGCTCAAGGATGACGGTGTGCGTGTTCAAGATATCGATGAACTGCGAACGGAAGTTGCTGATAGACACAGAAGTAGAGTCTCTGCCTACAGTTCCGGTCGAAGGATCATAATCGAATGCCGAGCAGAAGATGTAGGGGCTACGGTCCTTGCGATAGTAGAAGTGGAGCACACGCGGTGAACGGCGGAGGTACACCGGGTCGACATAGTAGGCGTCGAACGCCTTGTCCGTCGGGATGAAGAACGCATAGTTGGCGTCCATGGCGAGCAGGTAGGCATAGAAGTTCAGGTTCAGGTTGGACTGGTCCTGAATACCCCAGTTCATGACACGCATGTTGTCAGACAGCAATGCGGGAGCGGAGACGGCCACATAGCGGTTGGGGGCAAAGACCTTGTTGGTCATGTAGGCCACACCGTTATTGGCAATCTTCACGTCATACTTGCCATCCTCCGTGCGGTTGAGATCACCAAGCGTGATGCCCAGGGGATCCTGCGAGTCGTCCATCACATTGTCAAACTTGCTGGGGACGGTTGACAGGAACTGCGGCTTCATCAGCATGGAGACGAAAGCCTGCACGATGTTCTTGGGGATGGAGTCGATGTTCTCCATGAGGTTCTCCTCATTGTTGGGCTTGGCACCATACTGGTCGATGAGGAACGCGCCCGAACCGCCCGGCAGGAAATACTGCTTCATGGCAGCATCCGTCGGCACGAACATGGCGGCCACATCGCTCAGGGAGTTGGTACGGTCAGGATAATACTGGTTCCATCCCGGGTCGAACGGCAGCAACTCATCGGAGCTCAGCGTCTTGCCGTCAGGATCGGTGGTCAAAGAGGTTCCGCCTTGCGAACGGCTGCTGAAATAGCGCTTCTCGAAGACCGAGTCCTTGAGGGCATAACCATTGACCAGCGCCCAGTCGTTGTAGTTGTTGGTCACCTGCACATTATAGAAGGGAGCGCTGAAGCGGTCGAGCATACGGCTGAAGATGTTGCTCTCACCATTGGTGCGAAGCATCTCTGCGAGGTTGCCCGGCGGCACGATCAGGTCTTCCATCTGATGGATGTAACCATTCTTACAAGTCACGTCCGGATTGATGATGCGGTTGCGGAAGATGTAAGCCGTGTTGGCTTGGTCATCATACTCCGTACCGGTCACCACAGCAAAGTCGCTGTTGGCTCCCATGGTCGTGATGTTGTTGGCCGTGAGCTGCTCAGCGGTGAAGTGAACCATCATCGGACGGGTGGCATCCATGACCAGGTCAATGCCACGGTTGTAGAACTTCTCCCAATAGCTGTTGTTGCGGGGCAGCTGGGTTGCGCCATAGAAATGGGTGATGGTGTCGATGATGTTCACACCCGTCTGGTGCTTCATGGCAATGCCCGAGCTGATGTTGGTCTGGTCATCGGGAACATTGGACAGCATCTCCACGAGGATGGCGTTGTCGAGCATGGAGTTGTAGAGCAACAGTTTCTTCTGTGCTTCCGACAAGTCCTCATATTTGCTCACGCCCCAACTGTTGTTCGCGAAGAAACGCGCGAACGCCTCATCGTTTGCGGGGAAAACCGTCTTAGAACCTGTTCTCTCGAGCGTCTCGGTGTAGCCGAGGTCGTCGATGAGACGCAGATAATTAGTAAAAGTACCGGTCAGATGATCGGGGTTAGGCTTTTTGAGCTCATCATAGATACTCTGCCCCAGCCAACTCGGGTAATTCCCGGGGTCGTCGAGGTCGTAGTCGTCATGACATGCTGTAAATCCTCCCACCACAGCTGCTAAGCAGAGAGACATTGCTATCTTTCTGGCCAGTTCAGAAAAGCGGTAGTTCATACATTAAAGATTTTATTGTTATATAACTTTTTGAATATTCTATTAATGAATACGAACTCACCCACCTATTTCCGCACGGGAAACCTAAAAAGTTTTAAGAAAATGATAAAAAAGTAATATGCCTAAGAAAGAAGCACGAGAAATATGGTACGGCTCTTCGGGTATTTGGAGTGATGCGGTTTGAATGTAAACCGCTCACGCAGCAGGAGTGTAAACTGGTTAAACAGCTTACGCATGACACGCAAACTGTGCTGTTTACACTTCGTGAACATGGGCGGATGAATGGCGTGAGCGGTTTCACTCGGTTTATAGCCATCACTCGAGGGGAAGGCGGTGACAGCCGCGGGGGCAAGGCGAGACGGCGGGCGTGAGCTCTGCTCACAAGACCCGAAGGCTCGCATGGGGCCCCAGCCCGACAGGGGGTCCCCGGAAAGGGATGGAGTTTATAGGGGCTTACATTCAAAACCAACGCAAGAGTCGGAAGAACAGTATCACTCCAACATCCGGAAGAAAGCATTGTACCCCCTCGGCAAGCGTCAAGGGGGTACAATAATAAAAGGTACGCGCGTACCTTATATATAATATAGCACCTTAGCAACCCGCCGCATGCCCTCCTCGAGCGTTTGGCGGGGACAGGCGAGGTTGATGCGCAGATAGCCTTCACCATCACGCTGACCATAGAGCGTGCCGGAAGACACAAAGACCCGTCCCTCATGAAGCAACCGCCGTGTGGCCTCATCACTGCTGATGCCCAGCGCCCGTATGTCCACCCAAGCCAGATAGGTGCCCTCCAGTCGGCAAACAGAAGTATTGGGCAGGCGCTCAGCAAGGAAAGTCTTGAGCCACAGATAGTTGCCATAGATATAGTGGCAGAGGTCGTCAAGCCACTGCTCACCCTCATTATAAGCGGCCTTGAGCGCCTCTATGCCAAAGGGATTGACGTCACAGACCTCAAAGATGTTGATGACCCGGTCTATGCGGCGGCGCATCTCGTCGTCACGGCAAACGAGATAAGCGTTTTGCAACCCGGCGATATTGAACGACTTGGAGGGCGAGCACAGCGTGACACTGTTGCGCTCGTTCAGCTCGTTGGCGGCCGCGAAAGGCACAAAAGTCTGTCCGGGCATCATCAGTTCGCAATGGATTTCATCGCTGATGACGCGCACATGGTTCCTGGCGCAGATGTCGCCCATGCGCTCCAGTTCCTCGCGCGTCCAAACGCGCCCCACAGGATTGTGAGGGTTGCAGAGCAGGAAGACCGTCACCTTCTCGTCTTGGCATCTCGCCTCAAAGTCCTGCCAGTCAACGACATAGCTATCACCCCGCCGTAGCAGCGCACACTCCTCCACGCCACAGCCCTGATTGCGGATGGACGAGAAGAAACAATTGTAGACTGGGGTCATGACGAGCACTTTCTCACCCGGAAGGGTGAGGGCCTTGATGGCGCAACTGGTGGCGGGCACCACACCCGTGGTGTAGAGAATCCACGGGCGCTCCACCGGCCAGTGGTGGCGCCGGCGCTGCCAAGACAAGATGGCATCATAATAATCGTCATCGACCTGCGCGTAACCGAACACTCCGTGTTCCACGCGCCGGCGAAGAGCCTCCTGAATGACAGGTGCGGCCGGGAAATCCATGTCGGCCACCCAGAGGGGGATGACATCGTCTTCAGGGAAATGATTCCACTTCACCGAGTCGCTATGGCGACGGTCGACGGGATGGGAAAAGTCATAGTTTTTCATCGTCTTTCTTCCACCTTGCAGTCATGACCTTTGGCAAACTGGTCGATGGTCACCTTGCCAATCTTGTCGGCCACGATGTGACCACTGATGGGATTCTTCACCTCGGTGATCGCCCCCGTGATGCGCGCGTCTATGCGGGCACAGTCCTCGAAGGCACGGTCACAAGCGGGATCGAAGGTGCAATCCTCAAGCGTGATGCCGTCCATATAGCACAGGGGCTGCTCGCCGGAGATATGACAGCGCACAAGTTTGATGTTCTTGGAGTGCCAAGCCAGATACTCACCGTCGAGCTCCGAGTCGTAGACCGTGACGTTCTTGCACTCCCAAAAGGAGTCCTTTGTGGTGATCCTGGCGTGATGCACCTCCACATTCTCACAATACTGGAACACATACTTGGCATCGGAGACCAAGCCGTCAACGTAAATATTTTTGGAGAACATAAAGGGATAAGTTCCCTCGTGGAGGGTGACGTTTTTCAGCTTCAGCCCGTCAACACGCCAGAAGGTCTCATCAGCGTCGTTGATGGTGACATTTTCCAGCTCCAGGTTCTTCATCTCGCGAAAGAACTTAGGTCCGTCGATGACGCAGTCACGCATCACCATGTCGTTGCTATACCAGATGGCCGAACGGCTGGCTGGCGCAAAGTAGCAACTGGTGATCAGGCTACGGTCAACGTGCCACCAAGGGTACTTGCCATAAAACTTGGAGTCGTGACACTCCACATCGTGACAACACTTGATGCCCGACTCGCCGTCGGTTATCGTGATATTCTCGAGCACCACATCGTGGGCGCCAAAGAGAGGGCGCTCGCCCCCTAAGGTCAGATCGTGAATGGAATCCATGGATGATAATCGTTTTGTTCGTTGATATGATAACGATAAAAGAAAGCAAAGATTGTGCCAAAGAGGCGCACATAGCTACTGTCACGGAGCCGTGGAAGCAATGAAACGCAAACGGATCTACCAGGAGGGAAGACTGCGCCGACCGCCCACGTTCATTTCTGTCAATATTTATTGCCAAAAAGTTTGTTCAGATTTTCAAGTGAAATAGAACGCGAAAATGACGTTTTCGGTCGGTCGCGATGCGATTTGCGTGGGGTAATTTGGGTCTATGTTGATTCGTGTGGGTAAAATGTAGCTTAATTTCTCAAATAGTA
>ERZ808258.63-NODE-63-length-58452-cov-16.361251_pt1 | contig 58452 bp, 56 predicted proteins | sample MGYA00521280_ERZ808258 | MGnify/ENA primary metagenome ERZ808258 (study PRJEB31516, sample SAMN03275585) | gut metagenome | biome: mammalia-associated habitat; material: feces | host: Papio cynocephalus | place: Kenya | collected 2012-07-19 ...
TGAAGAGGAAAATGGTGTTCAGCGACCTATGCTTCAACTAAATTGCGGAAGAACCTTTTTATTTGTCATTTTATATACTTTGCTTAAATTCGTCAATAAATTCGCAAGGAATAAAATATATATTTCCTCTTGCTCGTGTGCAAGCGACATACAATTTATTTCTTGTAGATGAAGCTAACTCGGCAAGTTTGCCATTTTGGTAAACCTTTAATGTAGTTGCATTTAACACGATACAAATATCAACAAAATTATCAAGCCCTTTCGATGCACCCCAATTGTAACTATAACAATCGTATTTACAACTGTCAGAGAAAAACAATTTCACTTTTGTATCATCTTTATACAATTCTACCGCTTGCTCTTTATCCGAAATATATAGAATTGACACTTCATCTTTTCTATGAGACCTCATATCTATACCAAGTTCATTTGTGACAAAATTACATATTGTGGGTGAGCATCTGTGGCTATAATTTAAGGTCGTTGTGTCTATAGTTAGTCCTGATTTGTTCCACATTTTTAAGTATTTATTTTTATCACTATACAATGATTTATTGACATTTCCGTCCTTACTTGTATCAAAAGTGTGTTGGAAAAAGTCTCCTACGAAGAGTATACTCATTTTTATTGGCAAAAGACCTATGATAAGATTAAAATCATGCCCACCAAGATCTTGAATCTCGTCAAACATAAAATAGTCATAAAATCGTTCCAAACGTTTCTTTATAAAATCCAAACACCTTTCTTGACACAACTTAGCAATTCTATTATGATACAAATATCTATTGTGTGTCATATAGAATCTTTCATCTGTTCGTTTAAATTTTAATGTTTTTGCATTTGGCATTTCCCATGTAATACCTTTGGCCTTAATCTTGCTTTTCAAGAATGGACGATAGCAAACTCTTATCAAAAAATGGAAATATGATAAGAGTGTTATGTTTTGTGGCTCATACCCAAATTTCTTTATAATCGCTTTTTTAATATGTGCCACATTGTTATCCGTGTAAGTAACAATGAGAAATCTTCGTTCTAAATTCAACTGCTCTATTATGTGAGTAGTCTTTCCAGAACCAGCCACAGCCAACATTAAGCGTCTATCCATCGTATTGCGTCTTGAATATATTTAGGAACTTCTATCTCGTCAGCGTGCTTGGTAAGAATGCGATACGCAGACTCCGTTTTGTTTGCCAACATATATTGCAATGGAGAATTAGTCTTCAAATTTTGAAACTCATCATCTAAGATTGCTTTATTGTCGTTGTAAATACAAATTTCAAATGTGTATCTTTTGTCATCAGAATCAGAGAAAACTTTGATGTTTTGGGTCTCCAATCCATTATAATTCTTTTTTATATTGTCTTCATAACTTTTGTCATTATCTGTTATGACTGCGACTTTAATACCAAGTAATTTCCCTATTTCTAAATAGCGTTTAAAGCATTTTCCATCCACAGCAATTACCCCTATACCGCTTTCTGATAATTCTTTCTGTGTCGCTTGTTTATACATAGCCTCCATTAGTATAAATTCAGCATCTCCTTCCACAAGAATGACTTTCTTGGACAGTACAAATTGTAACATATTGTTATCTGGAGCTTTCATGAAGAACTTTGCGGTATCATCATTAATTTCAGAAAGGCTTGTTGCTGTTGTTCCAGAACTGTTTAGCAAGATGCACTTCTTTAAGTTTATACGAGTACTTATCAAATCACTATGAGTCGAGATGAATAGTTGACGATTTTGTGAACCTTTAATCAATTCTATAAGTTTGAGTGTATTTGTATAACTCAAATGTGTTTCAGGTTCTTCTATCAATACAACATCTATATCGCTGACAGAACTATTTAGTGCCAGTTTTGTTTTTACAAAACATTGCTCTCCTGTTCCTTTGTTATCAATAGTAACATTGTTCTCTTCCAAGTTAATATCTGTTTCTATGTTTCCTTCAGAAGAATCTCTAATACAGAACTTGTAAGGCTCTATACCAGCATTAAATTTATCCAATGAGTCTGTTTGAAATTTCTTCTTTGTAGAATGATAAGCATGTTTGTTGGTTATACGATCATTCTCACTTACTTTAGCCATATATATTTTATGAACGTATTCTCGCATCGCATGAGGATTTCCGATTTGAGAATTGTCTATGAATATAGATTTGATGTACTTTGTATAGCCATTATATGGAGTTCCGCCAAAAGTATAAAAATCTATAGTATAAAATTCCAATGGAAATACGGCATCTTGATGAGATATGATTTGAGAGATTTGCTTGCTATAATTTGAATCATAATGGCACGACATTTTTATACCAAAAGCCTCAATTTCTTTACTATTATTATGTCCGTTTAACTGAGGATTATCACAAGAATTTAGATATAATTCTACATACATCTCAGGAAGTGTTGTCATGTCTCGTTTCCCCGTCATGAAAAGAGGGATTGTTTGAGCATTAAACAATCGATCAAGACCTATTTCTTCCACTCTAAATCTACTTCCATGTGCAGTTAACTCTATCGCTTGCAGAATAGAACTTTTGCCAGACTCATTGTCACCAATAAGTATGTTCATATCTGCAGAAGCATCGATTTCTAAATGTTCAAAACGCTTGAAATTATGAAGAATTATCTTTTCTATATGTGCCATATTACACGATGGGATGAATTATATATGTCAAAATCGTTTTACCAGAAGATAATTATACTCGTCAAAATTCCAAGTATTTAGCCACAAGGAATTTACGTATATCCGCAAATGAAATGGTTTCGTCCAAATGTTCTGTCAACCCAGTATTTATTACACCGACAAACGACTCCTTGCGATAAAAGTTATCACCTTCATTAAGAGAGACTTCTATTGTTTGTGATTTTGCCATGAGACAAACGAGCTGGTAGTCTTTGTCTACTACCTGTGTGTTGCCTTTCGGATGAGCTTTCTGACGATGCTGGCTACTTGTCAACAAAATCAAGTTCTCATAATATGTGGCAATCGTAGGAAACTGCGATTTTGGGAATATATGATGAACTTCTGTTGCAATACCTGTTGCCAATTCGTCATGAACTTCACTTACATCCCCTTGCTGACGCTTAACATTCTTAATTGCTTTATTGACCTGATAATCTATATAGAAGTTAGCATTTATATCATCCGTTTCATGTACTTTAGCTTCATTCCGTGTTTGGGTTTTCTCTTTCCCTGTATATTCATCACGCCAATTCACTTTGTTATACATCAAGTCTCCCCAGTCTTGCAGTTTGCAATTGCTACCAGGCATCATTTCTGAATATGCAAACACATTCAGCACTTTGTGAAGCATTCTGGTAGTGTCAAGTTTTGACTTCGTAGGAGTATTCGCACTAATGAAACGATGATACTTATCATACAAAGTATTCTTAGCGGCTCTGATTTCACCTTTTGTGGCATTAGCACAACTCTCTTTGTATTCTCTGAAGAAACGTTCAATGCCACTTGCTGAGACAACTTTACGAAAGAACACTTGTAGGAAGTTGAATGCATTTCTTTCACGAGAAGCTATATACTCCAACATTTCCATGTTATGCACACCGAATACCAAATGACGTTGTGAATCGTCAAGTTCAAGTACATGGGCATAAGCCAAAAGTTTCAATGGCTGAGCCAAAACCTTGTCGTATTCATTGTGGGCAGACTCGTTGTCCGCATACGGCTTATGAAACACAATTCTTGTATTCTCAATGAAAAATGGTGTTTTCCACAAATCACTTACAGTGAATGCCTTTGTTGCACATTCTGTGTTCAGGATACAGTCGGCGATGAAGCAAACTATATCTGGTGTGCATTTTTGGTCAACGAATCGACAGTTATGGTTCTTTCTGATGTCATAGTCGTTGTATTTGTCAAGATACTCTTGTATATTTTCTATTCTCATATGCTGTGCTGTTTTAATGTTCCAAAAAAGAAAACGGAATTGTTATCTATATTCAAAGAACGAGTGCCACGATTTCTGGCAACAGAATAGAATCTTGAAAATTCATCTGTTGCGTAAAAAGCCAAATCGTCCTCTGTTATGTTTACAGATGGATCTATTGTTGTAAGTATTGCTACCGAACCATCTGCGATACAATTGCTTGGCATAAAGCAAGCTCTTGGATTGTATGTCAAGTTTGGAAGCAGAATACAATCTTGGTTCATATACTTTGCAACATCAAGGCCATCCAAATCATCAATATAACTGTCATAGTCCGCAATATTAACGATTTTATTATTCCCGATATTGCGTGATTTCAGAACCCGAATGCGTCCACTTGCTTTTGTACGAGCTTTTGTTATAACTCGGTCTCGGTATGCCTTAAATACATTAAAGTTCATCTCATCGGCTACTTTATCGAAAGACGAATCTCTATAAATGAGCCAATATGGGAACTTGTCATCAGTAATGTATTCTTGTGGACAGCATCTAACCTCTTCCGTTATATAGGACTCTATGGTCGTCATGTCTGGAGCTTTTTGAGTGTCAAGGACAAAACTTATGGTTTCTATTTTAACACCCTTAAAACCTTTCTCGCCAAAGTCAATAATATTGGCTATACGCTTTTCTTTCATTATAGCTCTTGTCTGATTGAACTCTGGCGCATTTATCAAACTCTTTGGAACGATTAAAGACACAATATTTCCAACACTCATCATTTTTTCTATGAAGAATGCAAAAATATTGTTTGTTTCTTTATTCAGAGCCTGTTCCTTATACAAAGCAAGAAGTTTCTTGTCCTTTGTTATTTTCATATATGGCGGATTCCCAATCACTATGTCATATTGTTTACTAAACTTGTATAGTAGAGAATCTGCCACAATATAGTTGATATGTATATTTTGCGGAATGTTGATTTTTTCAACAAGAGCTTGTAGTATAGCTATGCTGTTTTCATCAATATCTACAACATCAATATTTACAACTGGTACATCAGCGTACTTTTGTATCAAAGTCGGGAGAAAATTTCCCACGCCAACTGATGGTTCCAAAATATCAAGAGTAGTATACTCTTTTGCTTCTGGAAGTTTGCTTAGAATAGTAAAGCAAGTATCTTGCCTTGTATAGTACGCAGCATTATTCTCTCTTTGAGCATTTGCCAACTCTGCTATTTTTGATAACTCAGCGAACTTGTATGAATTGTTAGTTCTGATAAACCTTAGCAAGTTGTCAATGTCTGTAAGTTTTCTTCGCTCGATTATGCCTTTAGCATCTTGTTCAGTCAATGTTGGCTTGCACAAGACTCTACGTATTTTATTGGCTATCTGTCTGAAAATGATAGTTGGCACAGCTTCACCCAAAGTTTGGCGAATATTCATTTCCTCTTTTTTAAGAAATGCTTCTTTCTCTTTAGGTGTTAAAGCATTGAGTTTTTCAAATGGAATATCAGACCAATTGAACGACTCTGGCACTGACATCATAAGCATAACTTCTCTAATACTAAACACCCTATTATCTACAGGATGAACAGTATTTTGACTTGCCATGATGTCATTTCGCGTATGTATGCATGGGGCAACCTTATCCCAATATTGGCGAGTGTACTTGTCGCCATTCTTTTGGGCGTTATATACAACAACTCCATTTTTAACCGTATGTGGAATGCGGTTAATGTCTGTATTGTCAAACGCTGATTGTCCCTCTTTAATTTCAGAAATCCACGCTTCCATTTTCGGATTGTATTTTCTGAAATTATGATATATGTCGTTCTCTGAAATTTCTCCCATCTTCTTCAAAGATGGAAGATGCCCAATCACTTGTCTAAGCGTTCTCTCTGGCTGTTTGTCTGGAAAAACATCACATGGTGTTATCTCCTTAATATCCTTTCTTACTCCAATTACAAGCGTACGAGTTCGGCTTGATGGATTTCCGTAATCCTTAAAGTTTACAACTTTATATAGGATATTGTACATTCCACCAAGGTTCATTTCTATTGCTTCTTTTATACTTTTAGCATTGCCATCTACATCAGTACATACAGAAGTCAAAAAAGCACGTACATTTTCAAAGATAAAGAATTTAGGCTTTATTTGATGAACCATTTTAATAGATTCAACAACTAAAGAATTTCTGATTATCTCATCTTTCTTTTTCTTATGATTGGCAACGGACATCCCTTGACAAGGAGGAGTGGCTATAAGTACATCTAAATCGGTAACATGAAAGCCCTTTTTCCACATTTCCAATTCGGCGAAAACCTTATCTTTCGTTTCCTGGGTTGTCATATCCCCACAAATATATCCACTCTTGTAGACACATTTGTTGTTGTATGATTGTATTCTAAGACGTTTTTCAAGTAATTCTACAGTTGCAACACAATAAAAGCCCTCTTCCTTAAAGCCATAGCATCCCACGCCAGCACTGCTAAACAGGCTGACGTATGTATGTAGACCATATGAAGAACGACTTTCAGCTACAATAGCCTCTTCTATTTCTTCTGGGAGTTTATATGCTTTTGACTTTGTCATTTTGTTCTTTGTATTCTAAATTTTCCACGGCTAAAGAGAGTGCGTTACGGGCAATTTGCCCATTGTCAGAAACGATATCTGTAACTCTATCTGCCAGCCACATTGCAAGTAATTCTTTCTTATCGACTTCAAATACAGAAGCTAATAATTCGACTTGTTCTTTTCGAGCCTTTCGCTCTCCTTTTTCTATTTTACAATAGGTTGCTGTGTCTATATCTAAAGCTGCTGCCAATTTCCTTTGGGGTAGTTGGCTATGCAACCGTAAGTCTTTAATTTTTTCTGTAAACAACATATTCGTATTATTGTCTTGACAATTTTTGGCAAAGTTACAGCTTTTATCCGAAAGAAAAGAATATTTCCCCTTAATTCGGATGATTATGTGACGGTGAAAAAATAAATTGGTATGATTTGAGCCTCATATTTTTGAGCTATTTTTCTCACTCGAAGAGGGAGTATAGCGGGCTATACGACCGATGAGAGGGAGGAAAAGAGCCAAAAAGATGAGGCTGGAACCATCTCTGCATATGATAGAATTCTCTCTCAAATCGTACCAAGTTATTTTTTCATCGTCACTATAGGGCTTATATGGACAAATTATACATAATAACTGCAAGAAGCAACGATACATCATCGTAAGTTGTGAGATTTCTAATTTGCAACATTCTCATTGATTTCAATCTTATGCCTACCTGTTGTAGTACGTAGATTCTTTCTGATAGTCTCAAGTGTGGAATTGGCGAACCATTCGTTGAAAGTGCGCATCACAAACAATGCAGTAGCATCACCACCAATATTGTATTGAAAGGCAATGTTCCACGCAAAGTTCTTCAATGCAATCTGAGTTACACTAGTTCGTTTCTTTATTCGGATGTCTGTTTGAGTGAGAGGCTGCCTATTGGTGACGAAATATCGGACACACTCACAAAGTTGGAATATCTCTGTTTCTTCAAAATCCAAACTCTTGAATGTGTCTTTTGTGTATTTCAGCACGGCTTGAAGTTTCGCTTCATCGGCTTTTTCTTTTCTCTGCACATATTGCTGTTGTTCATATTGGTATTCTTGGTGGAACTGTTCCATTCTTTGTTTTTGGATATTGCCATCTTCAATATTATGCTTGTCCTCAGTCGCCCGAAATTTCATAGGTACACATTGTTGTTCGGAAACCTCTCTTTTGATAGCTGGCAAACCAAAAATAGACAATGTTTTTAGGCAAGCATAGATTGCCACTAATGTAAAAATAGAAACTTCCATAGGCATAACCATAGACTCATGCAGACGGAAAGCCACCATAGATGCCATAAGCACCATAGAGCTTTCTGTCGTCAGCGTGAGCAATATGTTTCTATTTCTTGCCATGTCTATCTGTTTCTCGTTTTTATTTGCAAAGGTACGCTGCTTTTTCATAAAAAACGAAAGACAAAAAAGGCACATGTATCAAAGTTCTTTGTATATCAATGATTTATGATAACAAAAGCATACCATCTGCAAACAAGCGAACACGCAATGCAAACATCTGATAAGAACAACTGCAACTATTAAAAATACATAATATTTATTAAACCGTATCTCGCATGGCATATATAGGTATGCTAAGTAGCAATACTTGTATTATTGGTTTTATAAGAAATCATATTTGTACCATACAATTTGTAAGGCATTGATATTCAGTAGTATTTAATTTTGAGGAGGTGAAGTAGGAATAACTGAAGTAAAATTAAATGCAAAAGGGCTTGAATGGTGAAACATTCATGCCCTTTTGCATTTAATAAAACCTTTATATTTATGTCATATCCAATAGAAAAGAAATTTGTGATTGCCGTTTCTTCCAGTGCTTTATTCAATTTGACAGAATCAGACGGTATTTTTAAGGCACGTGGTGTTGATGCTTATCGTAAATACCAAGAAGAAAATATAGATAAACCTTTTGATAAAGGCGTTGCTTTTCCTTTTATAAAACGCTTGCTATGCATAAACTGTTCTTTTCTACATTAAAAAGGAACGGATATATGGGTTATGCAGTATTATATATGGAGAATACAAGCGGAACGGATGCCGCCATGTCGGCGCACATAGAGCGCACTATCAAACCGAAGAATGCCGATGAGAGCAGGACGCACCTCAACCGGGAATTGGTAACATTTCCTGACGGGGTGGAGAACAGGACACAAGCCATACAGTACCGATTGGACACCGCTGGACTGACACGCAAAATCGGCAATAACCAAGTGAGGGCAATCCGTGTCCTGCTCACGGGAACACACGATGATATGGAACGCATCACCAACGAAGGCAGACTTGATGAATGGTGCAACGACAATCTGAAATACCTTGCCGACACATTCGGCAGGGAGAATATCGTGTCGGCAGTCCTGCACATGGACGAGCAGACACCGCACATACACGCGATGAATTAAAATCATTAACGTGTCAAATTTGTAGTGCTTACAATACACAGTATTGGAACTACGAGGAATCTGAAAAAGAATACACCCAAGAACAATTAAAAGAAATATGGATGTCGCAAGAGTATCGAAAGCGAGAAATACGATACCCTGATAATGATACATCAGAAAATCTTCGTAAATATTATGATGCTGTTGATGGAGATGAAAAAAATATTACCGAATATTCTGATAATGTACTAAAAGCTTACATTGCGTTTAGAGATGACATAAAACGAGAATTGATTATTTAATTTTTTGTTCATCAATAAATTCTTGGATTTCTCCTAAGCCACCTATTTCTTTGGGTAATATAAACATATTCATAGGATTAGCATATCTCTCGAAATACTTTATGATTTCATTTATATCCAAATCCGCAATATTTTTACGACTATTCATACCAACAGGTTCAATATGACATAATTTCCATTTTGTATTCGCATCAGACAGTGCATCTTTACCTAATGTTTTGGTATATGTTGCTTTTTTCTTATCTTCTTTCGTTAACGCATAAACTATTGGTATTTCATTGTTATTCAATTTATTTTTCAGTTCCAATAGGCTATAAGTTTTCCCGTCTAAAACATTACGGTACACCCATAAGGCAAATGTGTTATCGGAAATTATAACTTTTCTCCCTGACGGGTGGGTAAATTCTTGTCCTCTACTGCTGCCTTTTCTTATAATAAGTGGCATACTCTCGTCTTCAGCCCATTCCGAAATCAAAGTATCCCATGAATTTAATACATCAATAGAAACGTTCATGTGATTTTCTGATGATTTCCACAATCGACCAAGTTCCTTAATTTTGCCTCTAATAACAGCTCCTACAAAATCCATAAATTCTGACCTTTGTCCTTTTATATACTAATGTCTTCCTTTTAGTGTTATTTCAAGTAAAAGATTACTTTATCAGCCGACTCTTTTTAAGTTCAATCAAATCAAAGGCTCTGAGTGCATGAATCATAAGCTTCATTTCAATCTGTTCTCTATACTTTTCGGCTTCATTATTTTGCAGTATTGAACTATTATTGGGGCAATAACCATCACATTCATCTTTATCCAATTTAAGTTTATAGCTTACAACTTTTGCGGTGTCTCCTGATATGATAAATTTCACACCAAGCGCATCGCTTATTAAGTTAGAAATGTAGTTATCAATATATCTAAAACAGATACAGACATCAGTCCAATATACACCTCCACCTCTTTTGTATAAGGATTGTTTGATTGCCTCAATCTTAAAAGATTTGAGGTATCGGTAAAGACTTTCTAAGTCGTAAATATCGTCCTCATTAAAAAGAAATCCTCTACCTTGACCATTTGCTTCTCCCCATTCCCAAGCATTACACTGCCACTCTAACCAATCAAAATTCAATTGCGATATAGGGCAACCATCTTTTAGTGCTAAATTAATAAGTGGCAAAATCGTATATAACAAAAAACAGATATCTGTCCCATGTAAATCATAAGTTTGCCATTCATCATTTACATCATATAGATATAACGATAAACAGTACTCATATATCTTCGGCTCATTTAGTCCATAATAAAGAGGTTTTCCTCTTTTGCATAATACTTTCAGCCCTACAAGTTCGATATTACCAAAATGTAGACCTTCATCATCGTGCAATTGACGACCTACGATATTTAGTGAGGCATAACTTTCCTCTCCAAACTCCAATGATGGTATTTCAATTGTATAGTCCCCATTTTTTGCTGGAACATTACACCTTTCTTTCCGATGATTACTCGGAGTATAAAACATATTGGGTTTTAATACTATCATCAATAAGTATTTATAAAGTTAAATCACACTACGAAGATAACTATAATCCATGATATTGTAACTACTCCAACGAATTATCAGTGTTTTGTCCACTAAAAGTTCTGGAACATTATAGATTTTGTTTTATCTTTGCCATGTAATGGATTATTTTGAACGCAATTCATGGCAGAACGCTGCAAATGGCACAGTTGCCAAGTCATTACCTAAAAATCGGGTAATTCTCCCAAAGTCTTTTGTATAAGGCAATAACAGAAGTTTTCCAGAATTACAGGAAATATTTGGAATAGCCTCCACAACAAACGCCGGCAAATTACGAACAATAAAAAGCCGCCACAAACCCTCGTCCATGGCAGGAAATCATAAAAGCCGGGATTTCCCTGCCTCCCACATAAAACATCCGCGCAACCGGCTTTTTGCCGAAGAAACCGCAGGGACGCTTCGAATTGTGTAACACGCTTGTTTTCAAAAAGATAACCGAACAAAGAATGTTTGATGTAACGGGTTGTTTTTCAGGGGCTTGAAAGTGGCGAAAAAAGGTCTGATGTAATTTGAATTATATCAGACATAATTTTTTCTACGTCCTATGTAGTTTTTCCTATATCAAATATAGTTTTAGCGGTATTGGTTTTGCGCCATTTGTAGGGGCGTATTGCATACGCCCTGTATGCCACCGCATGAGCCGCACCGCAAACTAACACAGAATATTTGAGCAAAGGCATAATGTAAATGAAAGCCGTAATAACCAGTCAAACACCAGCAAGATTATCACTGTTTTCTTTCTATATTTGCAAACGGACAGAAGTTACTGCAAAGACAGCCAAACCAAGGCTTGACACAGTTTGCCAACATTTTTCTTTGGCAACAATCATCATTGAACCAACAAAGCGTTACACATCATGGAACAAAACAATCATTTTGACTATACAGACATTTACTGTGAGACAGTCCATACCTCACGCCCGATAAGTGCAAAGGAATTGGCGGAGAGATTCTTCTGCGCACCGCAGTGGCTTGCAGCCTTGATGAAACTCCGCAATGCCATAGTAAAACCGCTGGGTCTTAAAGGGGAGGGAAAAATATCGGATTTGGTCAAAATCGAATCCGAAACCAAGGCAACATTAAGCAAAACAGACAAACACCTTGATTTCTGTGTCGCGCTGATGACTGAAAACGCCGGAAACGGCAGCCAACGCATATCGGTCAGCACCAAAGTCCGTCTGCGCAACAATATGGGAAAATTATATTTCGCCATAATAAAACCGTTTCATCGGATAATCTGCAAGGCACTGTTAAGACGGGTCAGAAAGGATTTGGAATAGCCTCACAGAACAAACATCGGCAAACCACAAGCAGGAAAAAGCAACACAGCCCTCCGCCCGAGACAAGAAATCACAAAACCCGAGCTTGCCCCATGTCCTTCATTGTACACCCGCGCAACCGGCTTTTTGCCGGAGAAATCACGATAACGCTCTGATGCGCGTAAGACGCTCGTTTTCAAAAAGATAACCATACGAAGAATATTTTTATAACGATTTGTTTTTCAAGTATTTGCAAGCGGCGAAAAAAGGTCTGATGTAATTTTTGTGCCATTACGGACGCATGGCTTTCCACACGATGTGTGACACTCTTGGACGTGTTTGCAAATGGCGTAATGCCATTCAGAATTTTAAGGAGGGGTTTATCCCTAAAAGACGACGGGGCTTGAAAAGCCGAAGCCGGTAATTGTTTTTGCGGTGTCAGGCTTTTCAATCAAATATTCTGCACAGGGCATACACTACAGCCACCAAGCCGACAACATATCCTTTAAGATAATCGATATAGTTTATTGTAAAGCTCGGAGGGAAGGTGTGCCTGTCGTTATATGCCATTTTCAGGAATGTAATGCCAAAGAATATCGCGCAAATGCTGTCGTATTTTTCAAGGGCAATGGTTGTAATCCCTATGGCTGTCATCATGATTGAAAATGTCAGGCAGATGCCGTAGCGGATGGCGCTTGCCGGCTTCCTGTTTTTGGTGACAGAATATGTTGCCGCAATTCCTGTTACGGTTGCCAGTATTCCCCAAACATGGATATAGCTCATATTACTTTCACGGACGGCGGCGGTCATGGCGCAGGTACAGGCCGGCGAGTATTGTACCCGAAATGGAGTGCCATGCGCAGCTTATGGCGCACGGCAGCACGGCGAGCGGCTGGGCTGCAAAGAAGTTTGAGGCGAGCACAGTGGCAAGCCCGGCGTTCTGCATTCCCACCTCAATGCTGATGGTGCGCTTTTTGGCGGTGCTGAACCTTGCGAGTTTCCCGGCAAACCAGCCCAGCAGGTAGCCGAGGCTGTTGTGGCAGAACACTACGCCGAATGTCCAGATGAAAAGTACGACACCACGCGAAACCAAGTCATCGTGAACCGTTGATATTACTCCGCCCACAATCATTGCAAGACATAGCACGCTTACTCCCGGCATCAGCTTTTGCAGGGTGGGGAAGCAGCTCCGTTTGCTGTAAAAATAATTAAGCGTGCAGCCAATGGCAACGGGGATTATGGTAACAATGAGGATGTTGAGGAACATTCCGATTGTGTCAACCTCAACTATTTGCCCTGCGGTGAGCTTCATGAGGAATGGTGTCATAGCTGGGGCGAGCAGGGTTGAGGCGCACGTCATTCCTACGGAAAACGCCACGTCCCCATGGCACAGGTAGGACATTATGTTGCTCGACACACCGCCGGGGCAGCAGCCTACGAGCAGTATGCCAATGGCGATTGGGGGATAGAGGCGGAACACGTGTACGAGAATATATGCCACGCCCGGCATTATGATGAATTGCGCCGCTGCGCCGATGAATATGTCAATGGGACGGCGGGCAAGTATGCGGAAATCCCCGGTTGTGAGCGTGAGTCCCATTGTGAGCATTATAATGCCGAGAATGACGGTTTGTGTGTTTCCCCTTACCCAGTCGAAGGTGTGGGGAAGGAAAAATGCCAGCACGGCAATTCCTATGATGAAGAAAGAGGTGTAGCCGGCGAGCCAGCGGCTGACGGCCAGCAGGATTTTAATCATTGCTGTATGTCTTTTGTCTTTGATCTTATGCCTGACGGCTGTTTGCCGCTGTCAATATTAGCGGCTTTTCTTTCAAGGATTGTGATAAGCCTTGAAAGGTTTTTGGCATTTAGTCTGTTTGCTTCTGCGTTTATAAGGTTTGCCTCGGCTTCCTTTATCCTTTGTCGGGTAAGCTCCTCAAGCATTTTGCTCATAGCAAGCATATTCGCTTCTGGATTGGGAGCATCAAAACCTGCATGATCCTTTATCATGTCTCCCGAACCAGTTTTGACCCAATCAATGTTAAGCTCCGGGAACGCCTTGGAGATAAGGTTCAAGGAACCATCGGTGATGCGCTCCCCCATCTTTCCGCAAAAGCCATTCGACAAGCCGCACCGTCTCTCGAATACGGCGGGTCTGATGCATTTTGTTTCTAAGAATTTGTAAAGTCTTTCTCCCATGCTCATAAGTGTTAAACCTGCTGCGTTGTTTTGGCTGTGTATATCTTTAATATTATAATGAAGCTGTGAGGCTGCGTTGCCCCACAGCTTTTTACTATATATGCGTTGTCTATTTCGAGGGTTCGGGTAGTTGCAGTTTCTCTATTCCGCCCGTTATGGGGTTTAGGAACACTTGGGTCTCCATTTTCTTGTTGAACAGCTCTGCGCCAAGATGCTCCACGTTGCCGAACTGCCCCATGGGGTATGTGCCGGAGGCGAGGACGTTTTCTGGCGTGAAGATTTTCACCTCCACTTCGGATGGGACGTTATAGCGCACGTCCATGACCTCTTTCTTTTTCTTGCCGCTCGCAACCGGGGCGGGTACGGTGTGCTTGTCCTTGATGCTTATGTACACAGGTTCTCCCGCGAGGTTGTCTGCCTCTACTGCGCCGAGCTTCTTTGAGAAACGGAAAAGCACTTCCTGCTTGTCTTCCATGGGAATGTAAACAAAGTCAAACGAGCGCGTCTCTGTGGTTTCCGTTCCCTTGAAAAGTTGCAAAAGGGCGGTTTCCTGCGTGTTAAGGCTGTTTATCATGAGCTTCAACTGCTCGCCGTCTTTGGGCATATTGTCGGCTTCGCCCTTTGCAAGCGCCGAGCGCGACTCGCGTATGTCGTAGATTTCGGCGGCGGTTAGTTCCGCCTGTTTTGAAACGCTGCTTGCCGTGAGTATTTCCTGCGTCATGTAGTCGCGGGGATTGAGATTATTGTTTTTTATCACAGGCTTCGGCATTTCGGGAGTGGCGGCCGGGGGCGCGGCTTGCGCGTTGACCGACATGAGTATGCCTGATTTGGTGAGCGATGCAAGCGGGGCGGATGTCTTTTGTGCCAGTTTTATGGTGAAAACCTTGCTTTCGTCAGGCACGCCTTCCGTGAAGATTTTCACGTTGTCTATTTTCCATGTTGTGGAAGCCTCTTTGGGGATGCTGTTAAGGCGCAGATAGCGCTCGGAATATGGTCTGAAATCCCCCGGAGTGTATTTCACGCAGGTGGCGGTTACTCTTATCCTAAGCTCCGTGCGGGGAAGGCAGTAAGTGATTCCTTCCGCCGTGATGCCGGGAGTGTAGGGTGTAACTTCTGTTTGGGCGGAAACGCCTAAGGCGGAAAGCGCCATTAGGCAGGAGAATATGAAAGACTTGTTCATTTTCTGTATTTGCTATGTTTCAACAGGTTTGGTTACAATTATTTTGATGGCGTTCGCGCAGTGCGCGCAACTTCATGAACGCTTTGGGAATATTGCTTACGATGTCAGAGGCTATGAGACCGTCCTCGCCTAAGCCGGCAGCGGCAAGGTCTCCTGCAAGACCGTGCAGGAAAACTCCGAGGCGGCACGCCTCGTCTTGCGAATACCCTTGGGCGAGAAGCGAAAGCAGAACGCCAGTAAGCACGTCTCCGCTTCCTGCTGTTGCCATTCCTGAATTGCCGGAGGTGTTGATGTATGTATGACCTTCGGGGGTGTTTATGAATGTGTAGTGTCCTTTCAAGACAACGTAAAACTGGTGGCGCATTGCCACTTCGCGTGCTTCCGTAAGCATTTTGAAGCTGTCGTTTTCTGTTTCGGTGATACGCGAAAATTCCCCGGGATGCGGCGTGAGTATGGTCTTTCTTGGAATTTGCGCAATCCACCCTTTGTGTTCCGAAAGGATGTTCAGTCCGTCTGCATCGATGATGAGCGGTGTTTGACAGTTGCGCACTTGCTCTATGAATGCACTGCTCGTGTCATGGAAGTTGCCAAGTCCCGGACCGATGGCTGCGGCATCGAATGGTACGGTGTTTTCAGCATGAGAGAAGAAACGTGTGCCGCTGTCGATGGTAAGCACGGCTTCGGGGACTGTTTGCTGCAGTATGTCTTTGTTGCACCCCGGCACGTGGATTGTGAGCTTGCCGATACCGCTTCTCATGCACGCCCTTCCTGCGAGTATTGACGCTCCTGCCATTCCGTAACTTCCGGCAATTAGCAGCCCGTGTCCGAATGTGCCTTTGTGGCCAAATGGATTGCGCTTTTTCAAAAGCGGGTAAACGTCCTCGCAGTTTATGGTTGTGAACGGCGTATTGTTTTTTTCAATGTATTCCTTGCTTAGGTTTATTGAAACCGTAACGATTTCGCCGGCGTAGATGGCCGTGTCGGCAAGGAAAAAGGCGAGCTTGGGAAATTCCACGCTTAGTGTCATGTCGGCACGCACGATGTTCTGCCGCACATTAAGGGAATTGTCCTCGCACATAAGCCCAGAGGGAATGTCGATGGAAATGACGTATGCAGGTTGGGCGTTTATGTATCTCACAAGTCCGGCAAAGCCGCCGTTCAAAGGTTTGTTAAGCCCTGTCCCGAACAGACCGTCGATAACAATGTCGTTTTCTGTTAGCGTTATGGGGTCGAACTGTTTTGTTATTTCCGTAAGCTTTGCGGTTTTCATGCCGTTGAGCCTTGCCATGTTCTTTTCGCATCCCGGGCTTAGCTTGCTCCCTATATTGAAAATATAGGCTTCAACGTTCACTCCTGTTCCGGCAAGTATTCGGGCGATAGCCAAAGCGTCTCCGCCGTTGTTGCCCGGGCCTGCGAAAACAACCACACGGCGTTCTTTGCCGAAACGTTGCAAAATCTCCTTGCTCATGGCAACGGCGGCGCGTTCCATAAGGTCGTAAGAATCCACAGGCTCGTTTTTGATGGTGTATGCATCAAGTTCCCGCAGTTGTTTTGAAGTGAAAATTTTCATTGATGCAAATATAAGAAAAACACGGCAGTTATTTGACTGGGGTAACTGAAATATTCCCCGATTTGTTTGCCACGAGTTTCACCTTTTTAAGGCTGTGGTTGGCGTGGTCGAAAAGCAGGTTGGGGTTGTATGCCCTGCCGTTTATCCTTATTTCAAAATGCAAGTGTTCCGTGCTGGCTCTGCCTGTCCTTCCTGTGAGGGCTATCACTTGCCCGGCCTTTACCCAGTCTCCCACTTTCGCGATGTTTTTTGAATTGTGCGAATAAAGGGTTTCCAGCCCGGAGGCGTGCCTTATCACAATCACGTTTCCATATCCGCTGTATCTTTTGGAAAACCTCACCTTGCCGGCAAAGGCGGCTACGATGTTGTCGTTTGCTTTTGTCTTCAGGTCAACTCCACTGTGCCTGCGCTTTCCGCCGTAAGGGCTTATGAGTTTTGCGTCGGGCAGGGGATAGCTCCAGTCCTTGTCGTCGTATTCCGCGAAGTTTATTGTAATGGAGTTTGCCTTGTCGAAAAGCCCCGGGGTTTTTGTGCTGACAATTCCCTGCTCGCTTGCCGTTAGTTCCCTGTTGAGGTCTATCACGGCGTTTTCGTCTTCGTCAACTTCCTCGTCCTGCTCGTCACTTATTTCCACGCCAACGCTTTTTCCCCTGTCAGTGAATGTGAACAAGTGTTTGTGCAGCTTGTGCGAATTAATTGAAAGCAGGGTTTGTGGGTTTATGTTGCAGCCGTTCACCATGATTTCGAAAAATAGCTTCGCTCCGTCTCCGCTTTCCCCTGCAATGGCTATTGTCTGCCCGGCTTTCACATGATTTCCTACTTTTGCCATGTTTTGTGCGTTGTTCCCGTAAACGGTTTCCAAACCGTTGGAATGCCTCACGACGATCACGTTCCCATAATTAGGCAGGTTGCGGGAAAGCCTCACCACTCCGGCGAACATGGCTTTTACAGCGTCGCCCTTTTTGGTCTTAATGTCCAGTCCCTTTGCGGTAGCCTCTGCATTTCCCACAGGGAGCGGAAACGAGTAGTCGCTTTCTTTGAGGGCGGAGAAATCAACTGTGAATGTTTTTGACTTTGCAAACAGACCGGGAGTGGCAATGCTTATCTGTTGCTTTTCTGCCGGCGTGAAGTCGTGGCTCTCCTCTGCACTTGACGAAAACAGCAACACCAAAAGGATTATCGGTATATAATGCAAGCTTTTTGTTTTCATGATTATTGTCTGATTAGTATTCCTGAAAATATTCTGCCGGAATTTGTCCCCAGTCTGCGTGCGGAGAAAAAGTCCGTATGGTTGTTGTATGTGCATATTCCGGCAACGGATATGTTGTCGGCGCATATCCCCGCGCATACCAATTGCATGGCATTAGCCTTCCACAAGTCTATATGCCATTTGCCGTTCATGCGCTTTGCTGTTTGTGTCATGTCAAAACCTTCGCTTTTGAAGGCTTCATATACTTCATTCCCGACTTCGAAAGCTTGACATGAAATGGAAGGACCTATTGCGGCTTTGCAGTTGGCGGTGTTCAGTCCCATGCTTTTTTTCAAATCCTCCACAGCGTTAAGGGCAATCCGCTTCATTGTGCCGCGCCAGCCTGCATGAATTGCTGCAACCGCCCGAGGGTTCTCAAAATATAGCAGAATGGGAACGCAGTCGGCCGTTGAGACGCCTATGCAAATTCCGCTTTCCTGTGTGGCAATGCAGTCGAAGCCTTCGAGCCTTTCCTTGCGCCGCTGTTCCGGCAGTTCCAAAAAAAACTTGTCAATGACTACGCCCCGACTTTCGTGAACTTGATGCGGAAAGAGCAAAGCGCGTTCTTCTATCCCTAGCTTTCCGCACAAGGCTTTCCTGTTTTGGGATATGGTTTCAGGCGAGTCGCCGCAATAAGGGTTTATGTTAAACTCCCCATAGTTTCCTTCGCTGTATCCGCCGTGGCGCGTGGTGCTGAAAGCAATCACTTCAGGGGACAGGCCATAGGTTAGCAGTTGGGGGATTTTCATGTTTAATAGTCTGTGTATTCGTCTTCCTCTTCGTCGGTTTCCCTGTCTGTCAAATCCACAGAGTCTTCCGCCTCTTCAAGTCCGGCAAGCAAGGAAACCTCACGGCGGCGGTGTACAAGGTGTTCCGTTTGTACGGCTTCAAGTTTGTTGCTTTCGCTGTTCAACTCTTCCCAAAGGGTGTCTTTAAGGACATCTATTCCCTTGTGGGCCACCGAGGATATGAACACCACGGGGACATCGATGTTTACGTGGGGCTTTATAAGCTCTATGGTCTCGTCGTCAACCGTGTCGCATTTTGTTATTGCCACAACGCGGTGCTTGTCGAGCATTTGGGGGTTGAACTGGCGCAATTCGTTCAGCAGTATGTCGTATTCCTTGTTTATGTCATCGCAGTCGATTGGAATTAGGAAAAGCAGCAGCGAGTTGCGCTCTATGTGGCGCAGGAAGCGGAGACCCAATCCCTTGCCTTGGCTTGCCCCCTCGATAATTCCCGGTATGTCGGCCATGACGAACGATTTGTCGTCGCGGTAGTTCACGATTCCCAAGCTTGGCTCAAGCGTGGTGAAAGGGTAGTTTGCTATTTTGGGGCGTGCCGCCGACAGTGTGGATATCAGCGTTGACTTGCCGGCATTGGGAAACCCTACAAGTCCTACGTCGGCAAGGAGTTTTAGCTCAAGTATTACATTTCTTTCCTGCGCCGGCTCTCCCGGCTGGGCAAAGCGCGGTGTCTGCCGTGTGGCTGTACGGAACTGCCAGTTTCCCAAACCTCCGCGTCCGCCTTTCAACAGCATCACGACCTGTCCGTCATCGGTAACGTCCATGAGGTATTCGCCGGTGTCGGCGTCGTATGCCACTGTGCCGCACGGCACGTCGATGTAGCAGTCCTCGCCGTCTTTGCCGTGGGAGCAGTCTTTTGAGCCGTTTCCGCCGTTTCCGGCAAACACGTGGCGTTTGTAGCGCAAGTGTATCAGCGTCCAAAGGTTGCGGTTGCCGCGCAGGTATATGTCGCCCCCGCGTCCGCCGTCGCCTCCGTCAGGACCGCCCTTGGGCTGGTATTTCGCCCTGTGAAGGTGGACGGAGCCTGCCCCGCCTTTCCCCGAGCGGCAGTATATTTTTGCGTAGTCTATGAAGTTGCTTTCGGGCATTCTTTAGCTTCTGGTTGCAGGGTTAAAGTTTGTCGATAACTTCGCTTATCTTGGCAAATATGTCGTCAACGCTTCCAACGCCCTCGATGTGGTAGTGCTTGCCGCATTTGCCGTACCAGTCAATCAGCGGTGAAGTCTGGTTTTTGTAAACGTCGAGGCGCTTGCGTATGGTCTCCTCGTTGTCGTCGCTTCTGCCCGAAACTTTGCCGCGCATTATGAGACGCTTCATAAGCTCCTCGTCAGGCACGTTAAGCTCTATCATGGCTTTCACTTCGGTGTCGCGCTTCGAGAGCATCTTGTCAAGGGCTTCTGCCTGTGCCACCGTGCGGGGGAAGCCGTCAAAAATAACTCCGCCGCAGGGGAGCATCTTGTCGAAAACCGAGGCGAGGATGTCGGTCATTAGCGAGTCGGGCAGCAGTTTGCCGTCCTTTATGTAGCTGTCGGCTGTTTTGCCGAGTTCTGTGCCGTTCTTTATTTCGTTGCGCAGCACATCGCCTGTTGATATGTGCTTGAAACCGTATTTTTCTACAATCTTGTCGCTTTGCGTGCCCTTGCCTGAGCCAGGTGCGCCGAAAATCACTATATTTTTCATTTTTTTATGCTGTAATGTCTTTATTCTTCCACTATGTATATGTCCGGCAGGTTGCGCCCTTCCTGGTTGTAGTCCATGCCGTATCCCACAATAAAGTCGTTGGCTTTCATCCTGAAGCCCGCGTATTTTATTTCCACTTTCTCCTTTAGCCTTTCGGGCTTCACCACAAGCGACGCGACGCTCACCGAAGCGGGGGACGCTTTTTTTATGTCCTCAATGAAGGAGTGCATAGTGCGGCCGGTCTCAACGATGTCTTCCACTATCACTACATCGCGCCCTTCAAGGTCAACGTCAAGCCCGAGGACGTTGCTCACCTTGCCTGTGGATTGTGTGCCGCAGTATGAGGACAGTCTCACAAAGCGTATCTCGCACGGTTCGCCTATTGTGCGCAGCACATCTGCTGCAAACACGAAAGCTCCGTTGAGCATACACACGAATACGGGCTTGCAACCGGCAATGTCGCGCTTTATCTCCCTTGCCACACGCTCCACCTGCGCGTTTATTTCAGATGCGCTGTAAAGGAGCCTGAATTTTTTGTCGCTCACCGTAACCGTTTTGCCGTCCATATTCTTGTATCGTTTTTATATGTCTTTTGCTGCGAAATCATGCAAAGGTAGTGAATTTTGCAGAACCTGCGGCGCGTGGCTGTGTTATAAAACCTGAGTTCGGGATAAGAAAGCAAAAACATAAGCCCCCGGATGTAAGACATCCTGCTTCCTGCGTTTTGCCACTGCCTAATTCCCTTTGAGGGTGCGGCCGCCGTCAAAAATGCGTAACGTGCTGGTTTTCAAGGAAAAGACGGTGTTGCGAAAGTGTGGTGTAACGAATTGCTTTTCAAGGGTTTGCAAAGGCGCGAAAAAAGTCTGATATAATTTTCCCCGCGTCTGATGTAGTTTTTCCTACATCAGACATAATTTTTATTGTTTCAGATATATTTTTTCGTATAGTCCGTCTGTGCGTTTCTTGCAGAGGTCATCGCCTTTCCGACCAATATACCCCCGCTATTATAAGTGCCATTCCCGCTGCCATTACCAATGTAACGGGTTCGCCAAGCACCACGGCGGACACGGATGCGGCTATGAGCGGCTGCAGGTACAGGTAATTTGACGAAGCCACCGAGCCTATTTGCCCTATCACCAAGTTCCATGCGACGAAGCACGCGCAGGAAGCTATTATTCCCAAGAACACGAGGTTGAACACCACGGCGGGGTGGGAAAAGACGGCGGGCGGTACGTGGGGAGGGAAGAAAAGGGAGTATATTATGATTGACAGCAGGCCGTAGGCAAACACCTTGCGTGTGATGAACATCACGGAATAATGTCCGTACGCCCGCTTTACAAGGTGCTGGTAGAAAGCCCACATGAGCGCGGCGAGCAGCGCGAGGATGTCGCCGGCGAATTTCAGATGCACGTGCGACCAGTCGTTGATTACCACAAGCGCCACTCCCACGAAAGCCACAAGCGAACCGAACACGAGGCGGCGCGTGAGCCTTTCGCCGCGCCCGAGCCAGATGGCAAGCAGGGCGATAAGCAGCGGGGTGGAGGAGACGAGAAGGCACACGTTGCCTGCGGAGGTGAACTGGAGGGCGGTGTTTTCAAAAAGGAAGTATGCCGAACCGCCTGTAACTCCCAGCGCAACCATCAGCATCTCGTGCCTTGCGTTTTTGCACCACAGCCTCTTGGGGGCGAAAGGGATAATGCCGATATAGGCAAGCAGAAAGCGGAGAAAGAATATCTCGGCGGGATGCAAGCCGTATGAAAGGAGAATTTTCGAGGACACAAATGTAACGGCCCACACGGCGGCGGTGAGAAGGGCCATTATGTGAAAGAGAACCTTTGACTTAGCCATAGTGAATGCAAACTTTCGGACGTGCGGCGGGCAAAGCCCTGCGGACACGTTGCAAAATTACACAGAAAAGCCCGAAAGCGGCGGCTTTTGCGGTGAAATGAAAAAAAGTCGCGTTTTCACACAATAAAACTTGTCCGCATGAAAAAGTATTCCTATCTTTGTGGCAAATAAGTGATACGGAAATGAAGCTGAACCGTTTTGTATTTACAATGTGTCTGGCTGCGGCGTTCGCTGCAACCCCTTCGGCAATGCAGGCTTTTGAGGTCGGCGCTGCGGGCATAGAGGAAGCGGTGGGCGAGGCAAAGATAACCGTAAACAACAATTCCGACAATCAGGAAGTGCGCGTGCAGGATGCCGAAGGTCAGAGGCTGGAGGTTTACAATGTGCTCGGTGTCAGGGTGGCATCGTATCGCGTTGACAGCAACGACAAGACTTTTACGCTTGGGTTGCAGCGCGGGTGCTACATACTGAAGGTCGGGAAAGTTGTGCGCAAGACATTTATCCGCTAAAGCCGCTTGTTCACAATGAGACTTGTAGGAGGAATCGTGATTGCTTTCCTCTTGGTGTTTCTTGCCGGTTGCAGGAAGCACGGAGTTTTATATCCCTACGGAATTATTGAGTACAGTTATTACGACACGCTTCGTAATGCAAAGTATGCCATAGACGGGAAAAAAGTCGCGTGGTATATGGATTCTTTGCGCCTGTCCTCACGCGACACGGCTTTCGTGGATTTGTTTGTTGACAAATATTACGCCTCGCGCCAGCCTTATTTGTGGATAGACACCAAAGGGGCGGACTGCCGTGTGGACAGTCTGGAGAAAATCCTGTCATCTGTGAGCGCGGACGGCATAAACCTTTCTTCTGTTTATCATCCCTATATAAAAAAGGCGTTACAGTGCCTTCGGAATTTTGATTTCAAGACTTGCGACATAAACCTGTGTCTTGCGCAGATAGAGTATTATGCAACCAAAGGGCTTGTACGCTATGCCTGCGGTATGCGTTTCGGATTTGTTAACCCTTACAAGTTTTACAACCGCATGGATCTTGTGAACGACGAGGACACCCTTTGCACGGATTTCCGCACGCTGTACGACACGCCTACGGAAACTCCCGGCAGGGAATACTTGTCAGGGCTGCTGGACGGCATAACCGAAGGCTCGTTCCCCGAAATGGCGGAAAAGGCTCTGTGCAGGGACGGCGGATATTTGAGGCTGCGCGGGGAATATCAGAAAAAGGAAATCGGAATTGCCAAAAAGCGGGCGATTGCTGTGAACATGGAGCGTTATCGTTGGCGCATGAAAAATGAAAGCGAAAGGAAGGAGGGCGGGAAATACGTGTGGATAAATCTCCCGGAGTTCATGCTGCGCGCTGTGGACGAGGAAAGCGGCGAGACGCTTGAGATGAAAGTGTGCGAAGGAAGCCTCAAGCACAAAACACCGCAGTTGGCGAGCGAAGTGGGGCGTTTGGAGCTGAATCCCGTGTGGACTGTGCCGCAAAGCATAATAAGCAGGGAAATCGCCCCAAAGCACGCCGAGGATGAGAGCTATTTCGAGCGCAACCGCATGAGGATAATCGAAAAGTCAACCGGCGAGGAAACAGAACCGTCTGCCGTAAGCGCGGAAATGCTAAGAAGCGGAAAATACAGCGTGGTGCAGAACAAGGGGGAGGGGAACTCTTTGGGCAGAATGATATTCCGTTTCAAGAACAATTTCGCAATATTCCTTCACGACACGCCTAACCGCGAGGCTTTCAACCGCACATTCCGCGCTGTGAGCCACGGCTGCGTAAGGCTTGAGAAGCCTCTGGAGCTTGCCGTGTTCATGCTGGCGGACAAAGACCCTCTTGTCATCGACAAAATGAGGATTGCCGTTGGTTTGCCGCCCGAGAGCGAGGAGGGGAAGAGGCTTGCCGCAAAAGAGGATGCCCGGATTATGGGCCTTAAGACGTTCAAGCCCCCCGTGCCGCTGTACATAACGTATCTCACGGCTTATCCGGGCAGGAACGGAAACATTGTTTACACCCCCGACCCTTATGGCTACGACGGCAGGTTGCTGTCCGTTCTCCGTAATTATTAAAACCCGCCGCAACACAAGATGAAACGCGAGAATTTTGACGAGAAAACGTTGCAGGAAAGGCTTAACGACCCGCAAGGCAGGAGCATGGCTTTCGGTGCGCTTGTCAGGCGTTTGTCGCCGCAGGTGTATTGGCAGATACGCCGGCTTGTCTATTCCCACGACGACGCAAACGACATAATGCAAAACGCATTCCTTAAAGCGTGGTCAAATCTCGACGCGTTTCGCGGGGAGTCGAAATTCTCCACATGGGTTTTCAGGATAGCCATAAACGAGGCTCTTTCGTTTTTGCAGCGCAAGCGCGACACCATATCACTCGACTCGCCCGAAGCGGCGGCTGTATCGCAGCTTGAAGCGGACACATATTTTAACGGCGACAAGGCGCAGCTTGAATTCCAGAAGGCCATAGCCTCGCTCCCGGACAAGCAGCGGCTCGTGTTCAACATGAAATATTTTGACGAGATGAAATACGAGGAGATAAGCAATGTGCTCGGAACGTCGGTGGGTGCGCTGAAGGCCTCATACCACATAGCCGTGGAAAAAATCCATGCAAAATTAAAGGAATCGGAATAAACCTTTCGGCATCCAAAACGTCTAACAACTGTAAGCAAAAGAACCGTCATGAAAAAAGAAGAGGAACTAAGGAAGATGTTCGGCAGGGAAAATCCGTTTTCCGTGCCCGAAAACTACTTTGATGGTTTTGCCGACAAAATGCGGGAACTTGTCAGCAAAGAGCCTGTCGCGCCGCACACAGCGGAGCGGGAGGACAGGCGTACGCTGTTTGTCAGAATGAAGCCCTACCTTTATCTGGCGGCATTGTTTGCCGGATTGTATTTCAGCATAAATGTGGTAAAGTACAGGCAGAGTATTGCGGACAAGTCCAAAGCGGAAAGCGTGGCGGTGGCAAACAACGCAAACTCCGAGGACGCATATATAAACGAGGTTTGCGAATATGCGGGAATAGACAAGGATCACATTTACGCTTATGCAACCGGGCAGGATTATGGCTATTAAACAACAAAACCGTTCATATATGAAACGTTTCAGACTTACCATATTGTTTTCGGTGCTGCTCACAGCCGTGTGTTTCGCGGACGAGTTTCAGGACCGCCCCCGCTTTTCACCGCAGGAGTTCATGCAGAAAAGGGAGGAGTTTATCATTAAAAAAGCCGGGTTGTCGCCGACAGAGGCCGCAGGCTTTTTCCCTCTGTACCGCCAGTTGGAAAAGGAGAAGATGAAGATAGACAGGAAAGTCGGCGGCTTGGTTCACAAGTCACACGAGCAGGGAACCGACGAGAAAGAGGCGCAGGAAATAATAAGCGAGATAGACAAGTTGCAGCTGCAAAAGGTGAAACTCGAAAACAGCTACCACCAAAAATACAGAAAGGTGATTTCCGCGCAAAAAATATTGCGCGTGTTCCAGGCGGACTGGCTTTTCAGCCGCCATGTGCTGAAGCAGATGTCCAGACCGCATCGTGAAGGCGAGAGACCGCGAAAACAATAAGTGCGGCGGCAGGGCGCAGTAAACGCCGGCATTTACGCAAAACATGCAAAACCCACAGGCAGGATTGTTGTTCCCTGCGTGTGGGTTTCTTTTTGCTTCCCGGAATTACAGGAAAAAGGCGAAAAGCGATAAAAATTTGATTTGCAGAATGATACAGTTGCTGTGGGAGGTATGTGTAAGCATTTGCTTTTCAATATGTTGCAAGGCGGCGAAAAAAGGTCTGATGTAATTCGAATTACATCAGACATAATTTATTCTACATCGGATGTAGTTTTTCCTATGTCCGTTTTGGTTTCTGAGGTTTCTGTGGTTTTTTCCGTGCATTGCTTTTTTGTTGCCGCTGCCAACGGTGTAAAAAATCAATATTGGCGGGTAAAACGCCGGCAAATCCAACTTTTCACGGATTTTGTTTGGCGTGTATCGGGTAAAATCCTAAATTCGTGGCGCAATAACGCTGCAGGGCGTTTCTGCATCTGTGCGGAGGCACAAAAACAGAGAAGTAAATTATTCACTAATTAAAAATAACAAAACAAAGTACCATGGAAGAAGAAATAAACCATTTGACGGGGGACTTGCGGGTTAAGAAACTTGTCGAGTTCCTCATTGCAGCAGTAATCACAGTAGTGGTTTGGAATTTGCCGGCGCAGACGTTCGGCATAGAAGGGCTGACGGTAGTGCAGCAGAGGGTTATAGCGATTTTTGTTTTTGCCACGTTGATGTGGCTCACCGAAGCCGTGCCGGCATGGGCAACGTCTTTGGGCATCATAACGCTCATGCTGCTGACGACATCAAACCACAGTTTTGCGTTTTTTCAGGACGATGCGGGCGGAAACCTCGGCACCTTGCTGAAGTCCAAAGACATAATGGCAACTTTTGCCGACCCGATAATAATACTTTTCCTCGGCGGTTTCATTCTTGCGATAGCCGCATCAAAATCAGGTCTTGACCTGTATCTTGCAAAAAGCCTTTTGCATCCGTTCGGGCACAAGAGTGACAGGGTACTCTTGGGCTTCATACTTATAACCGGCATTTTCTCGATGTTTGTCAGCAACACGGCAACGGCGGCCATGATGCTCACTTTCCTTGCGCCGGTGTTCAAGGCGCTCCCCGCTAACGGCAAAGGAAGGGTTGCCCTTACGCTGTCAATCCCTGTGGCGGCGAACCTTGGCGGTATGGCAACCCCGATAGGAACTCCTCCCAACGCCATAGCCTTGAAATATCTCAATGCCCATGACGGACTGAACCTTGGAATTGGTTTCGGGCAGTGGATGATGATAATGCTTCCCTATGTGCTGGTTCTCCTTGTGATTTCATGGCTCTTGCTGAAGAAGTTCTTCCCTTTCAGCCAAAAGACCATTGACCTTGAAATAAAGGGCGAGGTAACCCACAACTGGCGCACTGTGGTTGTGGCGGTAACATTTATTGCAACAATCCTTTTGTGGATGCTCGACAAAGTTACGGGCATAGACGCGAACACCGTGGCAATGGTCCCCATGGGCGTGTTTGCAATAACCGGCGTTATAACGGCAAGCGATCTTCAGAAGATAAACTGGAGTGTGATTTGGATGGTTGCAGGCGGCTTTGCGCTCGGGCTTGGACTGAAGGACACAGGACTTGCCGATGCGGCAATTGAGTCGATACCGTTCGGGCAGTGGTCACCTTTGGTGATAATACTTATATCGAGCCTTATATGCTATGTGCTTTCAAACTTCATATCAAACACGGCGACGGCGGCGTTGCTCGTCCCGATTCTCGCCACGGTTTGCACCGGCATGGGCGACACCCTCATGGGCGGAGGCTCGGCCATAGTACTCATAGGCGTTGCTATCGCGGCTTCGTCGGCAATGTGTCTGCCGATAAGTACGCCGCCTAATGCCATAGCGCATTCCACAGGACTCGTGAAGCAGGGCGAAATGCTGAAGATCGGTCTTATTGTCGGCATAATATCGCTTGCGCTGGGTTATGCGGTTCTTTATTTCGCGGGAACGTTTAATTTGTTATAATACCACAGTTTTGTGTCCGCCAAAATCATTTTGGGTTTTGGCGGACTTTTTTTACGAAAAAGCAGAAATTATTATGATGAAAAAAATAATATCGGCAGTAGCCGTGGTTTCCCTGCTTGCCTCTTGCGGAAGCAGCCTTACATCGTTGGTGCCCAAACGCCCGTCGAAAGCTCCTGATTATTTCTCAACGTGGAACATACAAGGGTATGTTGTGAATTATAACGGACAGAAAACCATTGCGGTGATGGACGAACAGCATATGTTCGGCAAGGGCAAACTGGAGGGGTGGTGCGAGTTTTTCCCCGATTTCCGCGAAGATCTGATATTCGTAATGGACGATTCCTGGGACATACCCGCCGGGACGCATGAGGACGGCGACAACAGCAAGCATATGTCCTGCGCAAGGCTCGACACGACGCGCTTTCCGAGTTTCAAGGGAACGCCGGTGGAACGCCTCGGCGGACTTGTGAGGAAAGTGAGGGGACTTGGCTGGAAAGGCTTGGGCGGATGGATTTGCGCCAAGGAGGCGGAAAGCGACGCCGACAGCAAAAATCCCGAGGAATATTGGAGAAAACGCCTTGCCGAAAACGAAGAGGCTGGTGTGTGCTATTGGAAGGTGGACTACGGACGCATGGAGAACGATGTCAAATGGCGCACAATGATGACCAAGATAGGGCGGGAATGCGCCCCGGATGTTATGATTGAGCACGCCTACACTTTTGACGCAGCCGGGAACTACGATGCCTTTCGCACGTATGATGTGGAGGTAATAACTTCCGTGCCGGTAACGTTGCAGCGTGTGGCGAGACTGTTGCCGTTGAAAAAGACCGCAGGAAACCTCGGGCTTGTGAACTGCGAGGACGAGCCTTATCTGGCGGCAGGTCTGGGATGTGCAATCGGCGTTATGCGCCATCCAATTAACGGCCCGCTGCCAAACGGTCAGCTTGACCACGTGTTCCCGATTAACGGACGCGACTTGAAGAGCAGGCTTGACGAGGTGAACCGTGCGCTGAAATGGCACCGCATAGCCGAGCCTTTCGGCGTGGATGCGGACGCAAACATTGACACGGAAAAGCTTGAGGACGCTTGGGTGCTCGGGGAACGAGAGACGTGGGTGCCCACACGCCACGTGGGAGACACTTTGCGTGAGGCTGCACCTGCGCGGATGAGCCGCGCCATGCCTTTGCCCATAGTGGATGGCAATGGCGAAAAGCCTTTTGTGCTCGCCTCAAAATATCCTAACGGCGCGGTGGCTGTTGCAACGCTTGAGCGCGGCATCTTGCGCCGCACTTACACGCCGCTGGCAAAAGTTACCATAGACGTGGCCGACAGCAAGTCGCCCATAGGCGTGTTTGGCGCATACGACGCTTTGTGCATCCGCTATGCAAAGGGTTTGCCGTCAAAGCCGCGTGTGCTGGCGCAGGACTTGAAGGGCAAGACACCTGTTGACATAACAAAAGAAGTGGAGATTGAAGGGCGCAGCATTGTTGTCCCCGGAAGCGTGATAAACCGCGTGGGACTTATGGCGGCAACGCCGGGCGACAAGTCGCAGCCGGGAATGGTTATGCTTGTTAAATGACGGTGGTTTGCTCGTTTTAATGTTGTAACTTTGCATACAAGGAAAAACAGTTAAGACATGAACACAAGGGAAAGGGAACTTGAGGCGTTCGGACGGCTGCTTGACGTGCTTGACGAGCTTAGGGAAAAATGCCCGTGGGATCACAAGCAGACCAACGAGAGCCTGCGCCCGAACACGATAGAGGAAGTTTACGAGCTGTGCGACGCCATAGAACGCGCCGACAACTGCGACGAGAAGAAGGAGCTTGGCGACGTGCTGCTGCATATTTGCTTTTACGCCAAAATAGCGCAGGAGAAAAATCTTTTCGACATCGCCGATGTCTGCACGGCTTTGACGGAAAAACTTATATACCGCCATCCGCATATTTACGGACATTCCAAAGCCGAGACTGCGGACGCTGTGGCGGACAATTGGGAGAAGCTGAAGGAACACGAGAAAGGGGGCAACAAAACCATACTTTCTGGTGTGCCCAAGTCGCTTCCGTCGCTGATTAAGGCGTTCAGGATTCAGGAGAAAGCCGCTCACGTGGGTTTTGACTGGAGGAAAAAGGAGGATGTCTGGGATAAGGTGAAGGAAGAGCTGTGCGAATACGAGGAGGCTTTGGCAAAGGAAAATTCCGGGGAACGTGAGGCTGAGTTTGGCGACCTTCTTTTTTCCCTTGTGAACGCTGCGCGGCTTTACGGCATAAATCCCGACAACGCCCTTGAGCTTACTAACAGGAAATTCATATCCCGCTTCAACTATATAGAGCGCAACGCCAAGGCTTCGGGAAAAAACGTGAGCGAGCTTACGCTTGAGGAAATGGACGCATTGTGGAACGAGGCGAAACAAAAGAACAAAGACAATGAGAATTAAAAGCGTAATAATTTGTGTGCTGTTAGGATTGACGCTATGCGGCGCAAACGCAAAAGTCCGCCTTGCCGACCCGTTTATATACTACGAAAACGGAACATACTTCGCATACGGAACATATTCTGCTGACGGCATTGTTGTGTTCACTTCAAAGGATTTGAAAAAATGGCGCAACAAAGGTCTCGCGCTGAACAAGAAGGACACGAACATACCGCGTTTCTTTTGGGCTCCCGAGGTTTACAAGGTGGGCAGGGAGTACATAATGTATTTCTCGGGCAACGAACACATTTATGTGGCTAAGGGCAAATCGCCCTACGGTCCTTTCAGGCAGGTAGGCACAAAGCCCATGATTGCCGAAAAGGCTATTGATTCGTCCCTGTTTTTTGACAGGAAAAGGCGGCCATATATAACTTTTGTGCGCATGAACGACGGAAACAACATTTGGGTTGCTCCTTTGAACAAGGACTTGTGTTCTTTCGACAGCACCAAGATGAAGCATTGTTTCAGTGTCTCGCAGGACTGGGAGCGCGTGCAGGCGCGGGTGAACGAAGGCCCGTGCGTTTTCACCAAGGGCAGGAAATATTACATGATATATTCCGCCAACGACTACCAGTCCCGGAAGTACGGTCTTGGGCTTGCGGTTGCCGACAAGCCCGAAGGCCCGTGGGTGAAGCGTGCCGACAATCCTTTCCTGCTATGTCCCGACACGCTTGTAGGGGTGGGGCACAATTCTTTCTTCACCGACAAGGACGGAAAGTTCAGAATAGTATTCCACGCCCACGAAAGCCGCACGAAGATACATCCGAGGAATATGTACATAGGCACTCTGGAGTTTGCCGACCCCAAAGACAAGGAACACCTCACGGTTGGCAAGGAAATAATAGAGGCGGAGGAGGAATGACATCGCCTTTGGAAAAAGGAAAAAGCCGCTATTGCGGTTTTTTTACGCTTCCGAAAACTTTCTTCACGGCTTTAAGATAACCGTAGCCGTTAACGTTGTCAGGTTGCAGGTAGCTTGTCTCCGTCCATTCGTTCCAACTGTTTATGGTTATCAGCGGCTGCATCTTGGGATGCCTGTCAACAAATTTTTTTGCGAAGTTCAATGCACGCTCGAAGTTCTCGGGCGTGTTGTTTTTTGTAACGGGGCTTTTGGCGGTGCGGGGGCTGTTGTCCCAGCCTATGCTCACGTGGGGATAGTAGGGAATGGTGAAAGTGGAGTCTATATGGTCCCATTCCGTTACGGCGCGGTCGGTAATGTTTTTGTAGTCATCGTCCATCCACAGAAAGTGGCAGAACTGGTAGTGGGTGGCGCTGTTGAAGCCTAATTTTGTTACGAAAGCGTTTCCCGGCTCTGTGGTCTTGTTGCCGTCAAGTCCGCTGTAGTTAAGGTTTATCGACCACATTGTGAGTTGCAGCTCCAAGTCGGGGAATCCCGCTTTCTTCACTTCCTTCCTGAACCATTTCAGCGCGTCTATTGTCTGGTCTATGCCGCCGAGTCCCTCAATCAGGTTGTGAACGTCGTATATCATGAACACAGGCTTGCCGTTTATCTTGTAGTATTCGGGCTGCTTGAAGAACATCTCTATGTTCCTGTGGCATATCTTCTCAAATTCCCCGCGTCCTGTTTTGCCCTGCCAGATAACGTTGTCCTCGTTGACGTTCGCGAGCCGTGTGTCCCACAGGTTAAGCACGTCGTGGTTTGCCCACATGAGGTAGAATTTCATCTTGCTGCGGTTTCTGGCTTTCAGGAAACCGTTTTGGAGCGTGGTTTCCATAAAGGGGCGGCCGTCAAACCAGTACCAGTCGAAAATGAAAACGCCCACACCGTGTTCTGTCGCCTGGTCAATCTCCATTTCCATCACTGCCGGGTCTGCCTCGTTTATGTATCCCCACAATGGCCGTCTGTTCCAATAATGCCCGGGGTTGCGCTGCTGCATTGTCATCACGGTTTCCCATTCCCCCATTCCGCTTGGCCAGAATGGGCGCAGCCGTGGGTCGTCGCTGCAATATGCTGGGTAGAAAAATGCGGCGATGTCGTAGCTCTTGTGTTGCGCCCTCACTGACAGCGAAAGGCATAAAACGAAAAATGCTAACAGTTTTTGTTTCATGATATTCATATTTCCATGCAAATATAGCCATTCGGAGCGTCTTTGCCAACGGTGGGAAAGAATTTGTGAAAAGGAATAAAAAAAAATCGCCTGTAAGGATACAAGCGATTTTAAGTACGCCCTCAGGGACTCGAACCCTGGACCCATTGATTAAGAGTCAATTGCTCTACCAACTGAGCTAAGGGCGCATCGTTTCGATGTTTTTGTCATCTTCCCGAATGCGAGTGCAAAAGTAGGGAGTTTTTTTGAAACCGCCAAATGTTTGGGCGTTTTTCTTGCGTTTTTTGTGTGTTCCGTTGTTGCCGCCGCAGTTTCCGTTGGCGATTTTGCAGTCGCGGCTTGTGGCGGCAGATGCGCGGCTATGATATTCCGCAAAAAAGCATGGGACATAAGAAAAACTATGTCCTATGTAGGAAAAATTACATCAGACATAATTAAAACTACATCGGACATAATTTTTGCCTTTGCAAAGTTCTGAATTTCAAATTCTTATAAAGAAATGAAATTGATGCGTATCTGATTGGAATACAGCCGTTTGGCAAAAAGGCTCTTGTGCGGCTCTTATTTGAGTTCGAAGAAGCCGTTGACCTTTCTGCGGTCGAGAACGTGGTATGGTATGTTCTTTCCGCTCAGGGCTTGCGATATTGCCGCTTCGGCGAGTTCGTGCGTGTTGTTGTTCTCGCTCAGGTGGCACAGGAATATTTGCCGCAGGTTGGGGAAGTTGCCCCCGCGAAAGAAACCGGCAGTCTCGGTGTTGGACAAATGTCCCGTGGGGCAGGTTATCCTGCGCCGCAGGTGCATGGGGTAGGGGCCGTTTTCGAGCATTTGTGGGTCGTAGTTCGACTCGAACACCAGATAGTCGGCTTCGAGTGCGCGTGCGCTTACCTCGTCGGTTATCCTGCCGCAGTCTGTTACCAGCACAAAGCGCTTGTCGCCATGGCATATTGTGTAGCCGGAGCAGTCGGCACTGTCGTGCGGCACGTCGAAAGCCTCTATCGTGAAGGCGCCTATGCCGAACGGCTTGTATTTCTCTATGGGTTTCACCAGCTCTTTGGGCAGCTTGCGGTGTATCTTGTAGTTTGTCCTTATTCTTTGGTGTACGACTTCAGTGGCATATACAGGGATGTTGAGGTATATGGCAAGTCCCGATACGGCGGAAATGTGGTCGGTGTGGTCGTGGGTGAGGAGTATCGCGCTTATTTTCCCCTGGTTCACGCCATACTCGGCAAAATGCTTTTTCATCTTGCGGTAGCCGACGCCGGCATCTATCAGAATGCTGTTTTCTGACGTTTCCAAAAGATAGCAGTTGCCGCTGCTTCCGCTTCCGAATGATAGAAATTTCAACATCGCTGGCATAAAATTACGCGAAGATACGAAAAAATCAAAGACTGTTGCTAAATTTGCCCGGCCTAAAAGGGCATAAGCAAAGAGAACATGAAAAGTTTTTTATTGGCATTGGGATTGTGCGCCGCGATTTGCGCCGCGTTCCTGTCTTGCGGCGAAAAAGACGACAAGGAGAACGCCGCCGCCCTGTGCGCAGGGAAATTCGCGCGCAACTTCTTTAACTTCCGCTATGTTGACGCGCTTGCCTGCTGCACGGACGGCTCGCGCAGGGTGCTGGAGTTTTGCGCCTCGAACATGAGTGCGAGGATGGTTGACAGTTTGAGGAACATAACCGACACCCCGACGGTTAGCGTGGTGGAGACAGTGGTGCTGAACGACAGCGAGGCGGAATGCGTGGTGGATGTGGAAAACGGCATTTATGCCGACACGATAGGCGGCTTGCCCGTGCCAAGGCAGGGCAGGAGAAGTTACAGGTTCTCGCTTGTGAAAGAGGGTGGGGAATGGAAAGTCAGAATGGCAGACCTACCGCGAAGTGGAAAGTGAAATCCCTTGAAAAGCGTGGGTGTATGATTGGGAAGTGTTCGCGCGAATTTGAATAGTAGGGGTTCACGGCCTTCATGCCGCCGTCGAAGCGCAGCACGAAATAGTCGAGGTTCAGACGCAGACCTATGCCGTAGGCAGCGGCAAGCTGTTTGAGCAGATTGTTGAACTGGAATTTTCCTCCCGGCTGGTCGGTGTAGTTGCGCGTTGTCCAGATGTTCCCGCAGTCGGCAAACACAGCCCCGTGCAGTTTCCAGAACAGGAAAGTGCGGTATTCAAGGTTTATGTCAAGCTTTATGTTGCCGGTTTGGTTGATAAAGTCTATTTTCCCGTCTTTGCTGCGGTATTTTCCCGGACCGAGTTCCCTGACGCTCCAGCCCCTGACGGAATTTGCGCCGCCGGCGAAATATCTTTTCTCGTATGGCACAATCGAGGCGTTGCCGTATGGCAGCGCAAGTCCCAGACCGGCGTGAAAGGCCACGGCGTTTCGCTCGTCAATTACGAAGTTCTTCACGAAATCCAAGTCGGCTTTGGCGTATTGCGCATAGGCAATGTTGAAAAACTTGTAATGCCCGTCGGCGTTCTTTTTGTTGTGGAGAATGTGCGAGAGCAGATACAGTAGATTTCCGGCGGTTTCGATGCCGAAGCGCACCCTGTAGGAGTTGTTTGTGTAGTCGAGCAGCCGCGACTGGCGGTTTCCCCGCGAGTTGTAAACCATGCTGTATGCCGAGCGCATTATGAACAAATCCTCGTATGAGTAGCGCAATACGGAATTGCGCGAGGAGTTGTTTTCAAGGTAGTCGTGGCGGAACGTGTCTGAAATCCACGGCATGAACACATAGTTGAGGCTTATCAGGTCGAGGCGGTGCTGCAGCTTGTTCTGCCACGAGTTCCAAATGTAGCGTATTCCCGCCGTTAGGGTGCGGCGGTGGAATTCCGGGCGGTCTTGCGTGTTGTACAGCAGCGACACTTCCGAGTTCACAACCGAACTCATGCGGCGGTGGCGTTGCAGCGGGCGCACAAGGATGGGTGTCTTCAAATTTGCCTCAACGCCGAATTCTATGTAGTTCTCATTGTTGTTGTATCCTTTAAGCCCCTTTATTGCCTCGAACGCGCCGCGCAGTTTCATGTCGAAAGTCTCCGCGCCCCTGAACACGTTGCGGTTCTCAAACGAAAGCGCGGCGGCTGCCCCCAAGTCCCCTGCCATGTTTGTGCCTTCAAGCTCAAAGCTTATGGAGTTTATGCTGCGCGTGTTGAAGAATATGTCCGCCGTCAGCGCGTCCGTGGCGTTTTGTTGTCCGTGTGCGGAGTCGCATTTTGCCTCGGTGAGCTTTACGGATGCAAAGTCTGTAACCGAAAGTCCGCCCAGTTTCTGGTAAGTGTTCTGTACTTTCGACTGGTTGTAGGTGTCGCCTGTGCGGAAATAGACATTGCGCAGCATGGTTTTGTTGCGCAGCATGGCATGGCCGTAGGAATATACCGCGCCCCCTGCGCCGTCGCTCACTGTGTCGCAATGCAGGTTGCTTTCCCCTATGGAGTCTTCGTTTATGTTGTAGTAGAAGTTCACCTTGCCGATATGGTACTTGGTGTAGGCTTTTACGGAATCGCGCGCACCGCTTGCATACGAAACGTTCACAAGCAGGGAGACATTCTTTGAGTGCGCCGATGTGTCGGCAACGAAACTCACGAAGTCGCGGTTCACATTATAATATCCGTTGTCCTGCAAAAGTCTCACGATGCGGCTTCGCTCGTCCCCCAAAACGTTTACGTCGCAAGCCATGCCTTTGAAAAGAAGTGAGTTTGCGGAGTCCTTGCTTATTATTTCACGGAATGCGGCGTTGTCGATTTCCCACTTTATGTTGTCTATAGAATAGAGCGTACCGGGCATTATGGTGTACTCCACGCTTGTCTTGTGTTTTTTGCGGCGTTTTTCGTATGAAGCCTCCGCTTTCAGATACCCTGCGCTTATCATGACGTTGCGCAGGTTGGTGAGCGAGTTTTCCGACATCACCGAGTCATACACCACGGGTGCTTCGCCGAGTTTGCGCAATGCGTGGCGGCGCGAGGTGTCTTTGCCCGCCATGCAGTATATGCCGAGCGGGACTTTTACGAGTCCGAACCATTTTGAGTTGGGCTGCTGCTTTATGTAGCGGCTGTAGTTTTTGGCGTTTACGGCTTTGTCGGTGGTTTTTATGCTTACGGAAGAAAGCACCGTGCTTCCGTCGTCAAGAAACTTCTCTGACGAACACGACGAGAACGCAACCATGCCCGCGAGCGTGATTGCAAACAAGTGGAGTATGGTTCGCAACGGATGCAATTTGCCGTCAGTTCTGCTTCGTTTCCACTTCGTTTTCGCCTTTCTGCCTTCCTATAAGCTGGAAGTCCTTTTTGCGCAGTTGGAAACTGTTTGTAAGGTACTTGTCGCGCACAATCTGGTTTGAGGCGAGTTCTTCGGGTGTGCCTTGAAAAAGTATCTTTCCCTCAAAAAGCATATACGCCCTGTCGGTTATGCAGAGGGTGTCCTCCACGTTGTGGTCGGTTATCAGAATGCCTATGTTGCGGTATTTAAGTTTCCACACAATATACTGTATGTCCTCCACCGCGATAGGGTCAACGCCGGCAAACGGCTCGTCGAGCATTATGAACTTGGGGTCTATGGCAAGGCAGCGGGCTATCTCCGTTCTCCTTCGCTCGCCTCCCGAAAGGCGGTCGCCGAGGTTTTTGCGCACTTTTTGCAGACGGAACTCGCTTATCAGGCTTTCGAGCTTCTCCCTTTGGTATGCCTTGGGCTTTCCCGTCATTTCGAGTACGGAGGCGATGTTGTCCTCTACGGACATCTTACGGAACACCGACGGCTCCTGCGCCAGATAGCCCACGCCGTTTTGGGCGCGCTTGTAAACAGGATAGTCGGTTATGTCGTCGCCGTCAAGGTAGATATGCCCGCCGTTGGCTTTCACAAGCCCGGTGGTCATGTAGAAAGAGGTTGTCTTGCCCGCGCCGTTAGGCCCGAGAAGCCCCACGATTTCCCCCTGCCTCACTTCAAACGACACGTCGTTCACCACGGTGCGTTTGCCGTATATCTTGACAAGCCCCTCGGTGCGCAGCACCATGGAACTGTTTGCCGTTTCTTTTTTTTGCTGGTTCATCAAAGGTGGAATTTATGTTTGACAAGGCTGTCTTTGCCGAAACAAAATTACTAATTTCGCTCTAATTGGAGAAAGAAAAAAGCCGCAACGCATATCCGCCCCGAAAGTTTTCATAACTTTGCACAAAATGTGAATGTCAAAAACGGCGGTTAAATGCTAATTCAAAAAAGTCTGACCACTTTCGGGAAATACCTCCGCCTCATGGGGCGCGTGTTCTCCCGCCCCGAAAGAATGCGTATGTTTTTCAGGCAGTACCTGCGGGAGATGCAGCAGCTTGGCGTCAACTCCATTGTTATTGTGCTGCTGATTTCGTTCTTCATAGGCGCGGTAATCTGCATACAGATAAAGCTCAACGTGCAGAGTGCGTGGATGCCCCACTGGACTTCGGGATACGTAACGCGTGAGATAATGCTGCTCGAGTTCTCGTCGAGCATAATGTGCCTTATCCTCTCGGGCAAGGTGGGTTCGAACATTGCCTCCGAACTCGGCACGATGAGGGTTACGCAACAGATTGACGCGCTCGATATTATGGGTGTAAATTCCGCCTCTTACCTTATACTCCCCAAAATTCTCGGCTTGGTTACGATGATTCCCGTTCTTGTTACCTTTTCAACCGTCTCCGGCATCATAGGCGCGTATGCCACGGCGTATCTGGGGCATATAATAACCCCCAGCGACCTCACGGCGGGGATGCAGCACGAGTTTTCGGAATGGTTCTTGTGGATGGGCGTTATAAAGTCGCTGTTCTTCGCTTTCATAATATCCAGCGTTTCGTCCTACTACGGCTACACCGTCGAGGGCGGCTCGGTGAATGTGGGAAAGGCCAGCACCGATGCTGTGGTTTCAAGCTCCATGCTCATTCTTTTCTCTGATATGTTTTTAACCCAACTCCTCTCCTGACACCATGATTGAACTAAAGGACCTGCACAAGACTTTTGACGGCCGCGAGGTGCTGAAAGGCATTTCCACGGTGTTTGAAAAAGGCAAGACGAACCTTATAATAGGGCAGAGCGGCTCGGGCAAGACCGTGCTGATGAAGTGCATCGTGGGACTGTTCCAGCCCACAAGTGGGGAGGTGCTGTATGACGGTAGGAACTTTTCCGCCATGCAGAAGAAGGAGCGCACGCTGCTCCGGCGCGAAATGGGCATGATATTCCAGAATGCCGCCTTGTTCGACTCCATGACGGTGCTCGACAATGTTATGTTCCCTCTCGATATGTTCTCCACGATGTCGTGGCGCGAACGCCGCCGCAGGGCCGCCGACTGCCTTGAAAGGGTTGACCTCACGGGTGCGGGCGACAAGCTGCCAGGAGAGATAAGCGGGGGTATGCAGAAGCGCGTGGCGATAGCGAGGGCGATAGCCATGAACCCCAAATACCTTTTCTGCGACGAACCTAACTCCGGGCTTGATCCGAAAACTTCGCTCGTGATAGACGAACTTATCCACGGCATCACCAAGGACTATGACATGACAACCATTATAAACACTCATGACATGAACTCCGTTATGGGCATTGGTGAGAACATTATCTTTTTGGCGGGAGGGCATAAGGAATGGCAGGGTACGATGCACGATGTAATGACCTCGAAGAACGAACGCCTTAACAGCTTCATCTTTGCGTCCGACCTTTTCCGAAAAGTGAAAAAGGCGGAACTTGAGGAGGAAAGCAAATAATATTCGGGGACATGATATGCAAATCAAAACAAAGTTTTGAAATGCCTGTCGTTGAAATATCATCGCTTGACTTTCCCGGAGCGGAAGTTTTCAGCCGTCTTACGGAGCGGCAACTGCGCCGTGGCACGGCGGGGAAGGAAGGGCTGTTCATAGCCGAAAGTCCCAAGGTGATACGTGTGGCTCTTGAAGCTGGGTATGAACCTGTGTCGCTGTTGTGCGAACGTAGGCACATTGACGGCGATGCCGCCGGCATAATAGCCCGTTGCGGTGGTGTGCCGGTATATACTGGTGAGCGCGGTATGCTGTCGCGGCTTACTGGCTACGAGCTTACCCGGGGCGTGCTTTGCGCAATGCGCCGCAAACCTTGCAAAAGTCTTGCCGAAGTTTGCAAAGACGCGGAAAGGGTTGTGGTTATAGACAATGTGGTTGATTCCACTAACATCGGGGCGATATTCCGCTCTGCTGCGGCTTTGGGCGTTGACGCTGTTTTGCTTACGGAAAACTCTTGCGACCCTATGACGCGCCGTGCGGTGAGGGTGTCAATGGGCTCGGTTTTTCTTGTGCCGTGGACATGGATTGGCAATCCTGTGCAGGAACTCCGCGCCTTGGGTTTCAAAACCGCCGCAATGGCACTGGCGGACAAATCTGTGCCGCTTGACGACAAAAGGCTGAAAGCTGAGAAAAAGCTGGCGGTGATAATGGGGACGGAGGGCGAAGGACTTCCTGCCGAAACCATGGCTTCCGCCGACTACGTGGTGAAAATACCCATGATGCACGGAGTTGATTCGCTCAACGTGGCGGCCGCTTCGGCTGTTGCCTTTTGGGAATTGTGCCGTAAGCAATAAAGTCCGCATTTCCCTTTTTTCAGGAAACGCGGACTTGTTAATATCTCGAATTTTATTGGCAGCGGCTTACAGGGCTTTCCATTCCACCTCATCGGAAATGCCGCTGTCGGAAACCACCTTGAACTTGTCGTTTGCCGTCTTGTACTTAACAGGGTCGAACAGCCATATGACGCCTGTGCTGTCGGGGCATTTTTCGAGCGTCTGCACTTTCTCGCCGTTCTGGTACAGTGTGAGGCTCTTGGCATTGCTGTAAACCTTTACGTTGAACGGTTTGTCCTTGGGGCTTCCGCTGCGCCTGCGCCCGGTAATGTACACAGTGGTCTCTTTTTTGTTCCAAAGCGATTTGTAAAGATAGAAATGGTCTTTCTTTGTCTTGCGGTCGCGTGTAACGAGTCCCTTGTCGTTCATGTACTTGCGGTTTTCGTTGGCAGTGAAGTTCACGCCGTCGCCGCTGTCCATATATCCCTCTTTACGGTCTGCCACAGGAAAGTCGAACATAATCCACAGCGAGGTGAAGTTAAGCCACGGCATTTTCAGTATCTGCCTCATGTCGCTTTCGTGCAGGTAGCATCCGTATTCCTCATAGTGCTTGCTGTCGTCGCTGCGGTCTTTCATCACGGCCGAGTCGAGTGTGTGGCAGAATGGGTTTGAGCCTCCGCCGTATTCGGCTATGTTTGAAATGCCCATGTTCCTGTGTACGTCGTTCATTTCGTGGGTTAGGCGGTCAACGCCTCCCATCTGGTACCAGCCGGGATAGCGGTTTTCGGAATAGAAGTCGGCGCAGAGTTCGGAGTAGTGTTCGTCCTTGAAAATGCTGCACTCGGTGAGCCCCACATATCTGTACGGATCGAGGCTTTTTGCGTGGTGGTAAAGCCTTGTTGACTCGTCAACAACTCTCCTGCCGTCGAATTTTCCCTGTAGCTTGTCGTTGTTGCCCCATACGTTGACCTCGTTCCACATTCCCCAGAACACGATGCTCGGATGATTGTAGAGATTTACAATCATCTCCTTCATCTGCTGGTTTATGTTGGTGAAATATTCCGGCTTGGCGTTTATGCCGCAAACGTTCACCCAGGGAATTTCGGTCTGTACGATTATTCCCAACGAGTCGCAAAGGCGGAACTCGTAATCGTTGTGGGGATAGTGTGCCAGTCGCACGAAGTTCGCGCCGAGTTCCTTGATTATTTTATAGTCCGTGTAGGTGTGTTCCTTGGTTACCGCCGAAGCCTCGCCGTCCCAGTCCTGGTGTTCCGAAACTCCGCGCAGAGGGTAGCTGCGTCCGTTGAGATAGAAGCCCTTGCCGTATGTCATGTTGTAGTAGCGGAAGCCGACTTTGGTTTCCGCCTTGTCAATCTCCTTGCCTTTGGAGTCGAGTATTGTGAGCTGCGCGTCATACAGATAGGGGTCGTCAAGTCCGTCCCAGAGGTGCGGGTTCTGTATGTCGAAGTTTTGCAGGTATTCGTATGCCTTGCCGTTTTCGATGGTTATTTCGCGCTCTGCTTTGTATGCGGGGCTTTCGCGGTCCTGCCCTTTGAGCGTGAAGCGTATTTTAATCTTCTGCTTTTTGCCGCTGGTGTTCACAATGAATGTCTCCGCCTTGCCGTTTGCCTCCTCGCGGCTTACGAACGGCGTGCTTACGTGCATACGGTACATTCCGTATCTTTCGGGCAGGAAGAACACTCCGTTCATCTTCAGCAGATACACCGGATTGTGCAGTCCGTTGTTTTTGTTGAAGTCGGAGCTTACGGGAATGAGGTTCACGTCAAGCGTGTTGTCGGTGCACACCTCAATGTCGTTTTTCCCCTCGTGTATGTGTTTTGAAAGTGTAACGACAAATGGGGTGTAGCCTCCGCGATGCTCCATCAGCTGTTTGCCGTTCACGCTTACGGTTGCCGCCTGTGCCGCGCCCTCAAACAGGATGTATGCGGGTTTCTTCAGGTCGTCCTTGCTGAACTCCACTTGTTTCCTGTAGTAAGCCTTTCCGCGATAATACTTCTTTGAGTGTCCGTCAATGGCGTTGCAACTGTGGGGTATGTTCACTTGCTGCCATTCGGTTTTGTCCTTGCTGAAGTCCCACTGCTTGAGTTCCACTTGTTCCCATGCCCTGCGCTGGGCTGTCGCCGACTGCACCGCAACGGTTAATGCGGCAAGGCATAGCGTTTTGAATATGCTTGTGTTCATGATAAAAGTTTGTAGTTTTTGCTTTTATTGAGTTTCCAAAGGTAGCAATTATTGCCGAAATAAAAATGTAAGGGCGCAAAAAAACATTAACAAATCTTTTGCTCGGAATAAAAGGACAAAAATGTTTGCTCTGCGTCCACTGCAACAATTCCTGTGTGCCAACCCCCTCGGTTCTTGATTTTAAGACACAGGCAGATTGTTCGTGAAACGGCAAAAGTCGCCAAAATCGCGTAAGGTGTTGATTTGCAGAAAAATATCAACACGAAGGTTGTCTGGTGTAACGATTTGTTTTTCAAAGGTTTGAAAATGTGGAAAAAAGGTCTGATGTAATTTGAATTATATCAGACATAATTTTTCCTGCATAGGACATAGTTTTTCTTATTTCAGACATAAATACCCGCGCCTTCGCGTTGGCTGCACAACGTTTGCGTGAGCATTGCCCGGCATAGGAATGAAATCAGTATCTTTGCACAAAACATAGGACAGAGCAAATGGATACACCTTTGGCAGAGCGGATGCGCCCGAAAACCCTTGACGAATATGTGGGGCAGCAGCACCTTGTGGGCGAGGGCGGGGTAATCCGCCGCATGATAGAGGGCGGGCGGATAAGTTCGTTCATACTTTGGGGGCCGCCGGGCGTGGGCAAGACAACGCTTGCCAAGATTATCGCCAACCGGCTCGAAGTGCCGTTCTACACTTTGAGCGCGGTAACAAGCGGCGTGAAGGACGTGCGCGACGTTATTGAAAAGGCGAAAAAGAAAACGCTTTTCAACTCGGAGGGCAGCCCCATTTTGTTCATCGACGAAATACACAGGTTCTCGAAGTCGCAACAGGATTCTTTGCTCGGAGCAGTCGAGGACGGCACGGTAACGCTTATCGGCGCAACCACCGAGAACCCGTCGTTCGAGGTCATACGCCCCTTGCTTTCGCGCTGTCAGGTTTACACGCTCAACCCTCTTGGAAAGGAAGACTTGATAAAGCTGATGAACCACGCCTTACGCGATGACGCAGAATTGGGAGAGCGCGAAATAGACGTGCAGGAAACAGCCGCCATTTTGCGCTATAGCGGCGGCGACGCCCGCAAGCTGCTAAACATTATTGAACTCGTGGTCGATGCCGAGCCGGAGGGGAAGGTGGTGATAACCGACAAGAAAGTGGAGCAGCGTCTGCAGCAGAACCCTTTGGCTTATGACAAAAACGGCGAGATGCACTACGACATCGTTTCGGCTTTCATAAAGAGCATACGCGGCAGCGACCCCGATGCGGCCCTTTATTGGCTTGCGCGTATGGTTGAGGGGGGCGAGGACCCGGCTTTCATCGCCCGCCGCCTTGTAATATCGGCGAGCGAGGACATAGGGCTTGCAAACCCCAACGCGCTGCTGCTTGCCAACGCGGCTTTCGAGGCTGTGATGAAGATAGGCTGGCCCGAGGGGAGAATACCCCTTGCCGAGGCAACGGTGTATCTTGCAGCCTCCCCAAAGAGCAATTCAAGCTATATGGCTCTCGACAAGGCTATTGCCGAAGTGAAAAAGAGCGGCAACCAGCCTGTGCCGCTCCACCTGCGCAATGCGCCCACGCAGCTCATGCAGCAGCTTGGCTATCATGAGGGCTACAAATACGCCCACGATTACAGGGAGAATTTCGTGAGGCAGCAGTATTTGCCGGATGCCTTGAAAGACGAAAGTTTTTGGACTCCGCAGCGCAACCGCCAGGAAGACAGCCTGCGCGAGCGCATGGAAAGGCTGTGGGGCAGGAAATACCCGGAGAAATGACGTTTGCAGATAAAGTGCATGACACAGTGCGCCGCAATTCTTTGCCGCAGCCGGGGGCTAAGATGATAGTTGCGCTTAGCGGCGGGGCGGACTCGGTGGCGTTGCTGCGAGTGTTGTTGGATTTGGGCTATAAGTGCACGGCGGCTCACTTCAATTTTCATTTGCGCGGCGGGGAGTCGGTGCGCGACGAGCGGTTTGTGCGCAATCTGTGCCGAAACATGGATATTCCTCTCAAGGTTGCCGAGGCTGACACCATAGCGTATGCCGCCGAAAAGGGAATTAGCCTGGAAATGGCGGCGCGGGATTTGCGCTATGATTTCTTCGGCTCGCTCTCAAGGGAACTTTGTGCGCCTGTGGCTGTGGCCCATCACCGCGATGACAACGCCGAGACGCTTTTGCTGAATTTGCTGCGCGGCACCGGGCTTCGCGGCTTGTGCGGAATGGCTTACAAAAGCGGCCGGGTTTGCTCAAGCGGCGGAAAACCCGCCAAATTCACGGTAGTACGTCCGTTGCTCGATGTTTCGCGCTGGGAAATATCTGAATATCTCAAAGGCTTGGGACAGGACTTCGTTACCGACAGCAGCAATCTTGTGGCGGACGTGAAAAGAAACCGCATACGCCTTGAGGTAATCCCGATGCTCGAAAAAATAAACCTTTCGCTTTGCGACACGCTGCAAAGGGAAACCGCAAAATTTACGGAGGCATACAATATATATAAGGAGGCTGTGGGAAATGTCCTCGGCAATTTGAAAACAAATGCCTATGGGGACGAAATTCTTGACGCGGCGGTTTTGCGCGGTTGCGCTTCGCCCGAGTCAGTCCTTTTCGAGTGGCTGTCTCCGAAAGGCTTTAACGAAACGCAAATAAACAAGGCTTCGCAAAACGGAAACGCAGAAATGAAAAGGTTGGAAAGCGAAGACCATGTTCTGCATTTCAACAGCCGGAGGTATGTTCTGATGAGCAGGGAATCCTTGCGGGAATGCGATGTTGTGCTTTTGGATCGGGACAAAAAGGCAACTGTCGGGATTGCGGAGCTTGAGATTGCTGACGTGCAGGGTTTTCCGCCCAAGGAAAAGCTCGTTGACCCTTTTTCCGCATATATAAATGCCGATGATATAAAGTTCCCGCTCGTTGTGCGCCGTGTGGCGGAGGGCGACCGCTTTGTCCCTTTCGGCATGAAGGGGAGCAAGCTCGTCAGTGATTATTTGAAAGACTGCAAAGTCCCCATAGAGGAGCGGCTGCGGCAGCTTGTGGTGTGCAGCGGCGGAAAAATCGTGTGGCTTGTGGGGCGCAGGGTTGACAACCGCGTGCGTGTGTTCCCCGACACGCCGAATATTATATGTATAAGCGCAAGAAACAAGTTTGTATCGTGCGGGAAATAAATGCCAAGTGCTTATTGTCGGCGTTGTTTGCCGTTTGCAGTGCGACAGCGTTGCTTGCGCAGTCCGAGACGACCCTTGACGACGGCATGCAGGAGCTTGCCCGCCGTTTGCTTTATGCCAAACAGGGGAGCATCATCGCCATAGAGCCGTCAACTGGCGAGATAAAATGCCTTGTGTCCGAGTCGTATATGGCTGACACCATAAACCGGGCTGTGGAAGAGTATTCTCCGGGAAGCACATTCAAGGTGGCGCAGGCTCTGACGCTTGTAAGTGAGGGTATGCTGAACGACAAAAGCTCGTATGCGTGCAACAAAGGCTTCTGGCAGGGAGGCGTGCATATAGGCTGCCACCCTCACCGTCAGCCGCTCGCTCTGGTGCCGGCGATAGGGCATTCGTGCAATTCGTATTTCTGCAAGGCGTTTGCCGGCATGGTGAACAACAAGGAAAAATACCGTACACATTCAAACGCCGTAAACGTGTGGAGCGGGTATATGCACAGCATGGGGCTTGGCGCAAGGCTCGGCGTTGACATTCCTGACGAGAAGCCGGGGCTTATACCCGATTCCGCATACCTTGGAAAAACCCACAAGGGCGGCTGGAACGGCTGGACGATAATGTGGGTCGGAATGGGGCAGGGCGAGGTGCTTGCAACTCCATTGCAGCTGTGCAATCTCGCCGCCTCGATAGCCAACAGGGGGTACTACATCGTTCCGCACACCAAGCGGTATTCCGCCAAGGATTCCCTATACGGCAAATACAGCCGCAAGCATTATTGCAAGCCAACCGCAGAGGCTTACGAACTTGTGGTGGAAGGTATGCGGAATGCCGTAACCCAAGGCACTGCCCGGCACATAAACAGCGCGGAGTATGAGATATGCGGCAAGACCGGGACTGCCGAAAATTCGGGAAAGGACCATTCTGTTTTCATAGGTTTTGCCCCAAAGAAAAATCCAAGGATAGCCGTTGCCGTGTATGTGGAGAACGGCGGCTGGGGGGCGGAGCTCGCAGCCCCGCTCGGCGCGTTGATGATAGAGCAGGCGTTGAAAGGCGAACTGTCGGGACAGTCTGAAACCAAGGCGGAACACTTCGAAAGCCTCGATGTCACCCCGTCAGAGTACGATTACACGGACGAGGACTGAAGCGAACGAAGTGCCTTGGCGTTGATGTTGCATATGGTTGCTGCCGCACTCACAATGTAATTGGCATCCCTCAGAACTTGTAACGGCAATCCCAAAAAAACAAGCCGCAAAAACTGTATGGGACATGGAAAAAACTACATAGGACGTAGGAAAAATTATATCTGATGTAATTCAGACTACATCAGACCTTTTTTCACGGCTTTATAACACTCTGTAATCCATAAAGTTATGTTGTCATGCTGTGTTATGGCAAACATCTGTTACACAGTGTGTTGTGTTTTTTGTGCTTTTTTGCACGCGTGCCATCTGAAATGACGGAAACGGCTTTTGGCTTGCAACACAAGTAAAACTGTAGGAAAGCCGTTTCTTGTTTCGCAAATAATGCGTAATTTTACAGGTTGAAACCAAGGTTTTAATCTTTTTCGCATACAGTTTTTGTTTGACTGCCAAACTTTTAGTAACAAAAATGAACATCAGAAGAATACTTCTTTCACTGGCTGCCGCCACACTTGCATTGGCTGGCACGCTTACGGCGCAGGTACGTCCGTTCCGTTTTGCGCAAATCACCGACATCCACCTCAACCCAAACAATCCCAACCCAACCGAATGGCTGCTGCGCACTGTGGCGGATATCAACGCCACCGACAGTCTTGACTTTGTACTTGTTACGGGCGACATTGCCGACTATGGCGACCGCAAGACAATTGAAAAGGTGAAAACCTGCCTCGACCTGCTGAGATACAAATATTACATAATACTCGGCAACCACGAAACCACATGGAGCGACAGCGGCTGCATGGCATTCAGCGAAACCTTCGGGAGCGAAAGGTTTGAGTTCACACACAACGGAATACTTTTCTTGGGGTTCAACACAGGTCCTTTCATGCGCATGGCATACGGACACGTTGTGCCGCAGGACATAACATGGCTGAAGCAGGAAATGGACAAATGGGGGAAAGACAAGCCTGTCATTCTCGTAACACACTACCCGCTGATGAAAGGCGACGTTGACAACTGGTATGACGTTACCGACGCGATACGCCCATACAACATACGCCTGATGATAGGCGGACACTACCATGCAAACCGCAACCTGAAATACGACGGAATACCGGGAATACTGATGCGCTCGAACCTTGCCGATGAAAACGGCAATAACGGCTACGGCATTTACGACATAACCGAAGACTCGATAAAGGTTTACACCAAAACTACAGGCGGACGGGAAAAGGAATGGGCGGCGTTCCCGCTAAAAGGGGAGCTTTTCGACCACAATGGCAAGGCAGACGAATATCCCGACTATTCCATAAACAAACAGTTTGGCGTAAAGGAAAAATGGTGCGTGAAAGGCGAGGCGGGCGTTTACTCATCGCCGTTCAAGGAGGGCAACCGACTTTTTGTGGGCGATGATATGGGCAAACTGACAGCCTATAACATAAAGAACGGCAAACGGCTGTGGCAGTTCTCCGCCAAAAGGCGCATTGTCGGCGATTGCGCCGCAGCCGACGGCGTTGTGGTGTTCGGCAGTGCCGACAGCACCATATACGGAGTAAATTCCGCAGACGGTAAAATGATGTGGAAAATAAAGACGCAAGGGCCTGTGCTCGGAGCTGTAAGAATAAGCGGCGGCACGGCGTATGTGGGCGCAAGCGACCACAAGATGCGCGCCATAGACATAAAGACAGGGAAAGAGCTTTGGGCATACGGCGGCGTTGCCGGATATATCGTGGCACGCCCGCTGGTTGCCGACGGCAAGGTGATTTTCGGAGCGTGGGACAACACGCTTTACGCCCTCAACGCCTCTGACGGCGGCGAGGCGTGGAAATGGAAAGGCGGGAAGGACGGAATGCACTTCTCACCCGCATCGGTATGGCCCGTGAGCGCAAACGGCAAAGTGTTCATCGCCGTCCCCGACAGGTTTCTGACAGCCATAGACATAAAGACAGGCAACACGGTGTGGCGCACAAACGCCTCGGTTGTGAGGGAGTCGGCCGGCTTGTCGGAAGACGGCGGAATGGTGTTCGCAAAGACGATGAAAGACAGCGTGGTGAGCTATTCAACGCAAGGGGACACGCCAAAGGAGATATGGGCATCGAACGTGGGGTTCGGCTACGAGCACGCCCCTTCGATGCCGCTCGAAAGCCAAGGCACGGTTTACGGCGGCACTTGCAGCGGAGAGGTTTACGCCGTTGACGCCAAAAGCGGAAAACTGAAATGGAGATACAAAATAGGCAACTCGCTCGTGAACACCGTGCTGCCTTTAAGCGCGAAAGAGGTGGCCGTTACATCGAGCGACGGCACAGTGGCTGTACTCTCAAAATAACGTCATGATGAAAATAAGCCGAATTTTCATAGCAATCGCCTCCTTTTTGCTCCTTTCGACCGCAAAGGCGCAGAAGATACGCATACAAACAGGCATTGAGGTTTTGAAAGCAGAAAACTTCAAATGTCTCGAAGGCAAGCGCGTCGGACTTATAACCAACCCAACCGGCGTGGACAACAACCTGAAGAGCGACATCGACATACTGCACGAAGCCAAGAACGTGAACCTTGTGGCACTGTTCGGCCCGGAACATGGGGTGCGCGGAAACGCCCATGCAGGGCAAAGCGTGGGAAGCGACAAGGACGAGGTTACGGGGCTGCCGGTTTACTCTCTCTACGGCAAGACACGCAAAGCCACCCCGGAAATGCTGAAAGACATCGATGTGCTGGTTTATGACATTCAGGACATAGGCAGCCGCTCGTTCACATACATAAGCACTATGGGACTGGCAATGGAGGCAGCCGCCGAAAACGGCAAGGAATTCATCGTTCTCGACCGCCCCAACCCGCTTGGAGGCAAAAGGGTGGAAGGTTGCCTTGTTGAAGACGGTTTCATCTCGTTCGTGAGCCAATACAAAATACCTTATATATACGGGCTTACCTGTGGGGAGCTTGCCGAAATGCTTAATGGGGAGCGTATGCTTGAAAACGGCGTGCAATGCAAACTGAAAGTGATAAAGATGCGCGGCTGGAAACGCAAGATGAACTACACCGCCACCGGGCTGCAATGGATACCATCTTCCCCGCACATTCCCCACGCCGAAACATCCTATTTCTATCCCGCGAGCGGAATGCTCGGAGAGTTCAGCTATATGTCGATAGGCGTCGGCTATCCTATTCCCTTTGAAATGTTCGCCGCTCCGTGGATAGACGCGGGCAGACTTGCCCAAAGGCTAAACGCCCTGAAAGTGCCGGGCGTGGTATTCCGCCCGATTTATGCAAAACCGTTCTACGCCACTTTCAAGGGTGAAAACATAGAGGGCGTGCAGCTCCACATAACAAACTACAACAAAGCCCCGCTCACCGACATCCAGTTTCTCGTAATGCAGGAAGTGGCGGCAATGTATCCCGACAAGGCGGTTTTTGACGTGGCAGACCCGAAGCGTTTCAGTATGTTCGACAACGTGTGCGGCACCTCGAAAATACGCGGACTTTTCGGCAAGCGCAACCGTTGGGAAGACGCCAAGGAATATTGGTACAAGGACGTGGAAAATTTCAAAGCCCTTTCAAAGAAATACTATCTGTACAAATGACAAATATGGGAAATACATCCGCTTCAAAAAGAATACTCGCCATTGACATTCTTAGGGGAATTACGATTGCAGGGATGATTCTTGTGAACAACCCCGGCTCGTGGGGACACATTTTCAAACCGCTTGACCATGCAGAATGGATAGGGCTCACGCCTACCGACCTTGTGTTTCCGTTCTTTATGTTCATAATGGGCATGACAACCTACATTTCGCTGCGCAAATACAACTTCAAGCCGACAGCCGATGCCATAAGGAAAATCATTGTGCGTACAATAGCCATTATGCTCGTGGGCTCGTTCATCGGCCTGTTTGTGCATTTCTGCCGCTATTGGGGGAATGCGGACGAAAGCCTTTCGTTCGGAAGCCAGCTTTTGGAAGCCCTTAACGTGTTTCCCACGTTGAGGTTCACGGGGGTGCTCCACCGTCTGGCTATATGCTACTGCATAGTGTCAATACTCGCACTGACGGTAAACCATAAAAGGTTTCCGCTGATTATCGCCATACTTTTCATTGGCTATTTCATAACCCTTGAACTCGGCAACGGTTATGCCTATGACGAAACGAACATACTCTCAATTTTCGACCGCTCAATGGTGAGCACGGCGCACCTGTACAACGACAACGGCATAGACCCGGAAGGCATTTTAAGCACAATACCGAGTGTGGGCCACGTGATGATTGGTTTTCTCGCCGGCAAAATGATTGTCGGTAAAAACACGGAGACCGGCAAAGAGCCGGCTCTTGACTGCAAGGTTATGAAAATGTTCGCACTCGGAACTGCATTGCTTGTATGCGGTTTCCTGTTGGGCTACGCCTGCCCGATAAGCAAAAAAATATGGACACCAACCTTTGCAATGGTTACGTGCGGCTTTGCATCCTTAGTTCTGGCAATGTTTATTTACATAGCTGACATAAAGGGGGTGAAACGGTGGAGCCGCTTTTTTGAAGCGTTCGGCGCAAACCCGCTGTTCCTTTTCATCATGTCCGACATATTCGCCATCCTTTTAGGATGCGTGAAGATTGCAGGCACAAGCATACACGGCATTATATACCAAGCCCTCGTTCCCCTTTTCGGGGAAACCGGCGGCTCCTGCATATACGCAATATTATTTGTATTGTTCAACTTTGCCGTTGTGGCATATCCCCTGTACAAACGAAGAATATACATTAAAATATAATCCATCCAATGAGTTTTGAAAAGATTACGGAAAAACCGTCCCTATACGACAATCTTGAGAAGAAGTCCGTCGGTGAAATACTGAAAGACATCAACGATGAAGACCAAAAGGTGGCTATTGCCGTAAGAAAGGCAATACCGCAAATTGAAAAGCTCGTAAGCGGCATTGTTCCGAGAATGCGCAAGGGCGGGCGCATATTCTATATGGGAGCCGGCACAAGCGGCCGCCTCGGAGTGCTTGACGCTTCCGAACTTCCGCCCACGTATGGCGTTCCGCCCTCGCTGGTCGTTGGCTTGATTGCCGGCGGAGACACCGCGCTGAGACGCGCCGTTGAAAATGCCGAAGACGACACGGCAAAAGGCTGGGAGGAACTTGTTGACCACAACATCAACGAACACGACACCGTTATAGGTATCGCCGCATCGGGAACCACACCATACGTTATCGGCGCGATAAAAGAGGCCCGCGAACACGGCATATTCACTGGCTGCATAACGAGCAATCCCGGCTCTCCCCTTTCCGAGGCATCCGAAGTTGCTGTTGAAATGGTCGTAGGGCCAGAATACGTTACCGGAAGTTCAAGGATGAAATCGGGAACCGGGCAGAAAATGATTCTTAACATGATCTCCACCGCCGTAATGATACAGCTTGGAAGGGTGCGCGGAAACCGCATGGTGAATATGGAGATTACAAACAAGAAACTGCAAGACCGTGGCACAAGAATGATTGTAAGCGAACTCGGTGTGAGCTATTCCCACGCCCGCACGCTGCTTGCGCTCCACGGTTCGGTGCAGAAAGCCATAGACGCATACAAAAACGGAAAAAGCAAATAATCCACTGACATGAGACTACGCATTCTTATAATTTCCATAATGGTTGTCTTAGGTGCTACGGCGCAAACCCTTGAACGCACACTTCCCGAAAAGGTGGGGATGAGCGGGGCGCGGCTTGCGTACGCCGACAGTGCCATACTCGCCTCCATAAACGCAGGAAACATTCCCGGAGCCGTGCTTGCCGTTGTCAAAGACGGCAAAATGGCATATCTGAAAGCATACGGCTACCGCAGCATTCTGCCTAAGCGCGAAAAGATGACAACAAACACCATTTTCGACATGGCATCGTGCAGCAAGTCCATGTCAACGGCCGTGTGCGCCATGGTTCTTACAGAGCGCGGAAAGATCAGGCTTAGCGATGCGGTGGAGAACTTCATTCCGGGATTCAAAAACTGGACTTCGGCAAACGGGAAAGACCATACTACAATAAGAATCCGCCACCTGCTGACCCACACATCCGGTCTGCCGCCATACGCACCAGTCGCCGAATTGCAGAAAAAATACGGCAGTAACTCGCCCGACAGCCTTATAAGCTACATAGCCTCATGGCGGAGAGATTTCGAGCCTGGTACGGATTTCCAGTATTCTTGCCTCAACTACATCACCATGCAACACATTGTAGAAAAGGTGAGCGGCATGTCGCTGCGCGAATTTGCCCGCCGCAACGTTTTCGAGCCGTTGGGCATGAACCATACCGACTACATTCCTTGCATTGAAGACAAAAAAGGAAACTACCATACAATAAGTCTGCCTGTTTGGACAAAGGACTATTCTTGGGAAGAACTCATAGCCCCCACCGAGAAACAGAAAACAGGCGAAATCCTGCGTGGGGCGGTTCACGACCCTTTGGCGAGGGTTATCAATTCGGGCATCAGCGGCAATGCCGGAGTATTTTCCAACGCCGATGACATAGCCCTGCTTTGCGCCGCCCTGATAAACGGCGGGGAACTCAACGGACACCGCATCCTAAGTCCGGCAACGGTGAGGCTCATGACCACAGTCCCCAAAGGTCTTGAAGCGTTTGGCAGAACTCCGGGCTGGGACAATTCGTCAGACTATTCCTCAAACCTCGGAGACCTGCTGAGCAAATCGGCATACGGACACACAGGCTTTACAGGAACGATGATAGACATTGACCCGGAAAACAAGCTCGCTATCATACTGCTCACCAACAGCGTGCATCCCGATGGGCACACGAGCGTGATACGCCTAAGAGCCGTGGTGGCAAACGCCGTTGCCGGGGCAATAACCGGCGACGTGCGCACACAGCATTACCTTGACAGAATGGAGCAGTTTGAAAAAGAACCCGCCATAACGCAAAAAGACATTGTGATGCTCGGGAACAGTCTCACCGAAAACGGAGGGGACTGGGGGAAACGCCTAAACATAAAACACGTAATCAACCGTGGGATTATAGGAGACGATGTGCCGGGAATATACGAACGGCTCCATCAGATATTGCCTTACCGCCCGGCAAAAATAATCCTAATGGAAGGAATAAACGACATATCCCACCAGCTTTCAAACAGCGAAATAATACAGTCAATAGCCACTACCATAGACCGCATAAAGCATGAATCGCCCAAGACGCAGCTTATCCTGCAAAGTTTGCTGCCAATAAACGAAGAGTTCAAGCGTTACAAAAGGCTTGAAGGCAAAACCGACTCCGTGGCGGCTATCAACCGCGAGTTAGAAGCACTTGCAAAAAGCAAGGGAATCGATTTCTTGAACCTTTTCCCGCTGTTCACCGAAAGCGGCGGCAACACTCTGCGAAAGGAACTCACTACAGACGGACTGCACCTCAATGAAGAAGGTTACAAGATATGGGCCGCCGAATTGCGCAAACACATAAAATAAAAACCACAACAAAACCATATATGAAGAATAACATTCTGCTAATCGCCGTCATATTCCTGCTGACGGCAATATCACTGCCTCAAGCCACAGCGGCACAAAGCAAGGATTTCCGCGCACAAGCGGGGGAACTTATACTTAAAGGCGAATTTAAGAAAACCGAAAAGATGCTCAAGGGGCTTCCAAAGCAGACAAGGCTCGAAAACCGCTTTGCCATAGACTCAATAAACCAAACCATGCTGCGCATACGCAAGGATTTCTCGCTATCTCCCACAGACGGACGCGCACAAATCGAAAAACGCATGGGACACGCCGTGAGCAACGAAAAAATAAACTACTGGAAACGCAAACGCTATATCGAGGCAGACACCATTGACGGAAAGGAAATGTGGTTCCGCCGTTCCGTCGGCAATTTCTTTTTGCTCAACAACGAGGACTTCAAAAGCGAGAACGCCGCAGAAAAGAAGTCCACACACGACTACTACGCCAAGTTCTACAATCAGGCAATGCAATGCCCCTCCGATGACGACAACCTGCGCAACCCTCACAAATGGCAGCTCACCTTCAACCTCAAGGTCAACGCCAACGCAATCCCCGACGGCGACACATTGAGGGTGTGGCTTCCCTATCCCATGGAGACCACACGCCAGACGAACGTAAAACTAATCAAGTCGTCAGCCCCAGTAAAGGTTTCGCAAGGCACATTCCACACAACGGCATACATGGAAGGCGTGGCACGAAAAGACAAGCCCTCCACATTCAGCATAACATACAGTTTCGTGTCAAACGAACAGCATTTCTCACGTGCAGGGATTATGTCAAGGCTCAAGCCATACAATAAAGAAACCGAGATGTACAGGCAATACACTGCCGAAGAGTACCCCCATATAATAAAGAGCGAAAAAATGAAAAAACTCGCCAAGACAATCGTGGGCGAGGAAAAGAACCCTGTGCTTCAAGCGTCGATGATATACGACTGGATAGCCGGCAACTTTCCATGGGCGGGCGCAAGGGAATACAGCACAATCCCCAACATTCCCGAATATGTGGTTGAAAACCGCCACGGCGACTGCGGACAGGTTGCGCTGCTTTACATCACCCTTGCAAGAAGTCTTGGCATACCGGCGCGCTGGGAAAGTGGCTTCATGCTGCATCCGGGCGCGGAAAACTACCACGACTGGGCGGAAACCTATTTCGAAGGTACCGGTTGGGTGCCAACCGACCCCTCTTTCGGCAGGAGTACTATTGGTGAACCCCTTGCCGACTACTACAAGACAGGCATCGACCTGTACCGCTTTGTCGTGAACAAGGGCGTGAACGGCAACTTCGACCCCAAGAAAAACTTCATACGCTCCGAGACGGTGGACAATCAGGCAGGCGAAGTGGAGTGGAAAGGCGGAAACCTTGAATACACCGACTGGACATCCGACCTTCATGTCGACTCCTGCATCAAGATTGACATCACGCAGCCCGAAACAGAATGGGCGCTCACAAAACTCTCCGTGGCCTCCATGCGCACAAGCGGCGACCACGCAGCCGAAATGGCAACACAGTCGGTTATGGGAACTCCGTTGCGCATTCTCCAGAAAGACGGCGATTGGTACAAGGCGGAAACCCCGGACGGCTACCAGTCGTACATTCCCGGCAGCTCCATTCAGATGCTCGACAGCGCGAACCTTAACAAATGGAAACACGCCAAACGCTACATTGTTACGGCATACCAGTCGCGCCTTACCACGCAGCCCGGCAACGACGAAACCGTGAGCGACCTCGTTTTGGGCTGCATACTCGAATACAAGGGGACAAAGGGCAAGCACCTGCAACTGTCAACGCCCGACGGGCGCACCGGCTACATTGCAGCCACAGATGTCGAGGAACTCACGGAGTGGGCAGGCAAACCGTTCACAACGCCCCAAGTGCTGGCAACGGCAAAGCGCATGATGGGCTCGCCATACTTTTGGGGCGGCACATCGACAAAAATGACCGACTGCTCGGGGCTCTCTAAAATAAGCTACCTCTCGGCGGGGGTGATTTTGCGCCGCGACGCATGGCAACAGGCACTTACCGGACAGAAAATCGAAGCCAAAGATTGGAAGGAAGCCCAGCCCGGCGACCTCTTTTTCTTCGGCACACGCGCAGGGCGTGTAACCCACGTGGCAATATCGTTGGGCGGCGCAAAATACATACACTGCAGCGGCAGGGTGAAAGTCAACAGCGTTGACCCCAAAGCCAAGGACTATCTTTCCACACCGTTCCTCTCAATAAGCCGCATTAACGGAAGCATTGGCACAGACGGCATAGTTGCAGTGAAAGACCATCCGTGGTTTTTCTAAGCCATAACATCATATTCATTAAAAAAAGTAAGGTGCGCCGATTTTGGCGCACCTTTTCTTTTTATTGGTCTATGGACATACCATATTTCGCCCATCTGTCTTTGTACTTTTTCCTGTCTATGAGCCTGATTTTATATTTGGCTGTGAGACGCTTGCTTCTTTCCGCCACTTTTCCGTCATAATGTATTCTGGCCTCAACGGCGAAAGCCTTTCCTGTCTCGGCAAGCACGCCTATGCACCTGCCCAAGTTACCATTGTACCCCCGGGCAGAATAGTCTATTGCAAGGAACTTGAAATCAGCCTTTCCGTCAATTGCAACATCATTGTCGCATTTAAGTATGTCTATAAATGGCTGGTTACGCAAGCCGGGAGCAGGATTATAGTCGACAACCACCCATATTTCCGGCTTTCCGCCTTTTTCCGGCAAAACCATTGTTGTTTTGCAAATGGCATATATTCTTTTGCCATACACAATCTCCTTGGGAGTAACAAAAAAAGTGGTGTCTTTCACTACCCTTGCCTGCATTTTCATTGGAAGTACAGGCACTCCCAATGCGAACAATGTAAGTGCAGCACTTCGCCAACAATCCTTAAGACACAATGATGTCTCCAGGAACACCAAAAAACGATTTAGCTTTTTCATCATATTCCACCGTGAAAGTTGCATAAACACTTATAGTTCTTTTCTGTTTTTGTCCCATAGAATATATTTCCACGTCAACACCACCGTTAAACACCAATATTCCATAGCTTTTCGTAGCCTGGATTATTTTATACTTATCAACCATATGACTTTCATTGCCATCATAATATGTACCTGTGACTATAACGGTTAATGAACCAGATTCTATCTCTACAGCAGAACCCTTCTTTTTGCTTGCAATGCAATAGCCACTGCACATACATTTCAATGGAGGAGAAACGGCACTCCAGTCGTTTGACGGATATTCCAAATGAAATGACTTACTTTCGAATTCTGCATCAACCCAATTGCCATCATCATAGCTGCCACTTCCCGAGCCACTACCGCTTCCAGAACCCAAGCCATCGCCACAGCCAGAACCGTCTCCAGAACCAGAACCGCAACCGCAGCCTGACCCACTGCCAGATCCTCCAGAACCGCTGCCGCTCCCGCAGCCATAGGATGATACCTCGAATCCTCCATTGAGGATTTCATTCACAAGTTCCGCACTTACAGGGCGGAGTTTTTTTTTTTCTTGCATAAAGATATTTTTTAATTGTTATGTTTTTCGCCGACCGCCTGTCGGCATTTTTTTGTTTTTTACAGCATTCGGAAAATAGTTTTCATGATTTCCGCCTGCCTTTCAAGAACGCAGTCCCGATGCCGCCGCAGCAACACCGTTCCGTTTGGAATAGTCAACCGGCAAAGCCGGCTTCAACACAATACGCGCTTTCGCGCCGATTTCTCATGACGGACTTTGTTATATTTATTGTCGTAGTCTGTCCGTACCGAACTTATGATTTTGCAAGGATACTCATTATTTTCAATAAAGCCACATTTTCATCGAAATTCTTTCCGATTTTTCAATGTGTTGAATATAAACCTTTTATACCTTTTTGCTTTTTGTTGTAACGTTATATTGTCCAGCAGGTTACAAACCGCAAAAATTATGTCCTATGTAGTTTGAATTATGTCTGATATAATTTTTCCTACGTCCTATGTGGTTTTTCCCGTGTCCCATGTGGTTTTCGGGGTGTTTGAAAAAGGATGGGCCATTTGGGTTTTACGGAAATTGTGGTGGCGTATTGCATACTCCCTGCACGTCACCGCGTGGGCCGCACCGCAAACCGCCAATGCAAAACCGTAAAGCCGCACGCCTGCCGGTTTCCCTTGCGTCCTGCCCGTTTCCGTGCCAGTTTGGCCGTTTGTGTTGTTTTTCTTGGATTTTGGGTAAAATTTTTTTTATGGTTGTAAGTTGTTGTGTGATTGTGTGTTTGTTCGGTTCTGGGCTGCCTTGCCGCGAAAAAAGCCGTAAAAAAGT
>ERZ808258.64-NODE-64-length-58244-cov-4.876093_pt1 | contig 58244 bp, 55 predicted proteins | sample MGYA00521280_ERZ808258 | MGnify/ENA primary metagenome ERZ808258 (study PRJEB31516, sample SAMN03275585) | gut metagenome | biome: mammalia-associated habitat; material: feces | host: Papio cynocephalus | place: Kenya | collected 2012-07-19 ...
ATCTAGCAGTTAAACAGGTTCCGTATGAATCTCATCCTCATCCTTTTATCCTATTCTTCGATTCTTTTATCGTGACTATTGTTCCTATAGATTCACGTGTGCCTTTCGATAGTCGCATCTATCTCATCACGGGTGATCATCCTTTAGTTATCGATGCGGGCACAGGTTTCGATTCCGAATATTGCATCGATATCGTTCGCCGTTATGTCAATGATGCACCTCTATCAATCGTCGCTACCCATTGTCATTTCGATCATATCGGAGGTATACGCGCATTCATGGACGCTTTCAGATGCGAGGCTTTCATAGGATCTCGCGATGCTTCCTTCATCGAATCCGGAGATCTTCATGTGACTGTCTCCGATATGTTCTCTTCCTCTTTCTCCTCGTTTCCTGTCACATCGTTGTATGATGGGCAGATCCTTTCGACTGGCTTGCATGATCTGCGCATCATCGAAACCCCGGGTCATACCTGCGGAAGCATCTGCCTATACGAGGATTCCTCTGGTTTCCTGTTCTCCGGTGATACCCTATTCTCCAACGGATTCGGACGCGTGGATCTTCCCACCGGTTCGATGCAGGATATGCGTCGCTCTCTATCCGTTCTTAGTAACATTGACATAAAGGGACTGTTTCCTGGCCATGGTAACGTGATGGAAAGATATGATCGGGCTTCGTTCGAACAGGTTCTTTCCTTGGCGGGTGTATGAATGAAGATCATCAAGTGCGATTATTCCAATGGATTCGATGCTCATTGCGATGATGCCGTTGCTGCTGCTGCGGAGGATATCGCTTCCGGTAAGCTCATCGTCTACCCTACGGAGACGGTTTACGGAATCGGAGCCGATGTGTACAATGAGAATGCGATAAAGAATCTCTATGTGGTCAAGAACCGTCCTTTCGACATGCCGCTCTCCGTAGCCGTTTCCGACAAGGCCATGCTCGAAAGGGTCGCAGTTCTCAACGAGAATGCGGACAAGCTGATCAAGGCCTTCCTCCCCGGCCCCCTTACTATAATCATCAAGAAGCAATCCGATGTTCCCGATATAGTCACCTCATCCTCCCAGAAGGTGGGAATCCGTATCCCTGACAACAGATTCGCGCTTGAATTGATTCGCAGAACTGGTCCTATTGTTGCCACATCTGCCAATCTCCATTCACACCCGGATGCCGCCGATATGGATGCCGCCATCGCTGATTTCGGCGAGAAGGTCGATACCTACATCGATGCCGGCCACTGCACCATAGGGAAGCCTTCCACCATCGTCTGGTTGATGGACAAGCAGGTGGAGATCGTTCGTCAGGGGGCTATCCCTGCCGACAAGATAAGGGAAGTCTTAGGATGCTGAGTTCTGACGATCTCGATAAGCTTCGCAGAGCAGGTCGCATTTCGGGTGAGGCCAGGGAACTTGGGATGTCTCTCGTCGACGAGGGCGTCAAGCTGTATGATGTGGCCCAGGAGGTGGAAGGATACATCCGCGCCCATGGCTGCGGCCTTTCGTTCCCCTGCAATATCAGTCGCAATGAGATGGCGGCACATTATACCCCGAGCTGCAATGACAATTCACGCTTCGAGCTGGGTGATGTCGTCAAGATCGATTGCGGAGGTGTGCTGGACGGATTCATAGGAGATACCGCAGGCACCGTTGAAGTCGGTACTCGCAGATATACCGATCTCATCGAAGCATCCAAAAGGGCAAGGAACTCTGTTGCCGAATTCATAGGCGACGGTGTCCCTCTGGGAGAGATCGGAAGGGCGGTGGAGATGAGCATCAATCGTGACGGCTTCGTCCCCATTCAGAATCTCTGCGGTCACCAGATAGACGTATGGAATCTTCACGCGGGCATGTCCGTCCCCAGCTATGCTTCCGGGGAGACGCAGCAGATCAAAGCGGGTATGACTGTCGCTATCGAACCTTTTGCTACAGATGGAAAGGGATATGTTGTCGATGGAAAGTGGGGAAATATCGTCAGCTTCGTCCGTGATCGTCCGCTTTCCAATCCGAAGGAGCAGGAGTTCGTCGATTACATCAAGGAGGAATTCCACGGTCTTCCTTTCTGCGCTAGAAGCTGCGATTTCCCCGATGCTGAAAAGCATGTCCGCAGTCTCCTCCGTCGCGGCGTCCTCTATGGGTACGCCACATTGGTCGAGGCCGAAGGAGGCATAGTCTCGCAGCATGAATACACGTTCTATATCGACGGCAACCGCGGAGAAATCACTACTCTGCCTTGACAGTCTTCGATAACGCTTATCTAAACCTTTTAACATCATCCTCTCGAGCTGGAGTTGCCAAGCCTGGTCAAAGGCGAAGGACTCAAGATCCTTTCTCGTAGGAGTTCGCCGGTTCGAATCCGGCCTCCAGCACTCTTTTTCAGTTTTTGCATCCGACTGGCTGTCCTTTCCGTCGTGTTCCGATTCGAAAGCATTCGAATCCGCACACCCGCGATCATCGGCTTCCGAACCGGAATAAACAGCACGGGCGGCGATGATCGCGCTATCGTTCTTTCTATGTGCGTAGTATCTCTCGGTAGTACGGGTCGAGGAATGCCCCATGAGGACCGAGACGGATTCGATCGAATCGATTCCGCGATCCAACAGATCCTGGCCATAGGATCTCCGGAAGGTTCTCGTATCGCAGGACACGCCGCAATCCTTCTCGCAGATCGAGAGGATGCGGAGGATGCTGTTCGAAGACAGATAGCCGGTCTCATTGGTGACGACAGGTGCGAACATAGCCTTCGAATCGATGACATTCGAAGAACGAAGACGAAGATAGTTCTCGATTATCGGATGGAACTCCGGAGCGATAAGAACGATGCGAGAATGCCCGTACGAGTCCTCGCCTTTGACATGGACGACAGTGAGGATCCAGGATTCCGTATCGAGATCATCGAGATTCAGAAGACGGAGTTCCTTGGAACGAAGCCCTGCTCCCAAAAGGAAAGCGACGACCGCATAGGAACGGACCATGGAGAAATCATCCGAATCGGAGTAGGAATCCATGCCAGCAATGAGACGGCAGCGATCCGCCTTAGAAAGAGATCCGTGACGAGGGTCGGTTCCGACGGGACGGGTGAGAGGATACCGGCTCATGCATTGACGGACGGCAGGATTTCCGACGAAATCGAAGAGGATCGTCAAAGCATTCACTTCATGAGCATACTCCTTGTTGGAATATCCGAGAGAACGGCGCTAGGAAAGGTAGATCCGAATATCATCGGAAGTCATTCTGTTAGGTGAAGTAGAAGACAGATCCGAATCACGCTGAAGATCGATGAGATCATGATTGATGCGACGATATCTGCGCTGAAGGCCTTTCCAGGTGATAGGCGCATAGAATTCTTTGACCGAATCAAGGAATCTGTTCGCGTATTCTTCGAATGGATAGCGACTCATTCACGACGCCCCCTCGATTTTTTCGAAGAATCATCATAGGTGATTGTAACATCACGTTTGGCACGGATCTTCTTCTGACTACGGCCTTTGAAGATCACCAGCCAGGGCCCACGTATCTCCTTGGCATTAACGACCGCGATATCGGCTGAAGCCGTATTCATTTCCGAATCGGAATCAAGCTTCCTGACCTTCTTCCAGGATTGAGGATCCTCATACTCGATAGTTACATTCTTGTGAACTGTACGGGTCTGGCCTTCATGATTTCCGGTCTGCATATTGACGTCCATTTCGGAAATACGATCGCCGTAGACATCGGCCCTTCTGGTACGGATGATCCTCTTGGCCACCTGATCACCAATCCTCGCTGTAGCAATACCTGTTGGCAGTATCGCTATCGATTCCGTATATTTCCAGATCGGAACTATCAAGTGTCTCGTCCTTGCCAAGTCTGCTTTCTGCATAAGCTGCGATCTTCTCAAGCCATGCATCTGAAGGCTTCTGGCCTTTATCGTACATGAACGAAGATGCACCGGTTCCGGACAATTCGTTCAAAACACAGCACATATTGCGCATGGCTCTACGGGACTTGACGAGCTCGATTATGAGCTCGTCCTTGGACAGCTTCTCCAGCTCCTCCCATTCGCTTCCCATTCCTTTCTCACCTCCCTTCGCGTTATGGATGGCGGAATCGCGAAGGGATGATAAACGGTTCTCCAGAATGGTCGGGACGGACATCGGAGGGCCTCCTTCTCTGCGGAGGGCGAGGCGAAGGACGGGACGGCGTCGAACGGGTAGTAGAAGGAGACGAATCCCCTCCTCTCCGGATCGTAGATCTCGCAGGCGTAGATCCTGCCGGTGTTCTCGAGGACCTGCAGGATCCTCTCCGCGTCGGACGCCTTCTCGGTCCTGAAGTCCAGGACCTCGGCTATGACGCGGTCCCCGAAGGCTCCGGGGTTCTTCCTGATGAAGTCGAGGAGGCGGACGGACAGGGGCTCCATGGTCGGAGGCCCCCGCGGAGAGAGATGCCGCGCTTGCTCATAGGTAGCATGCATCCAGGGTTGAAGACCGTGCGCCGCGCGGCGGAGCGCACGTCCCCGAAGAAGATCTTCGAGCGGAAGGGCGCGTCGTGGCTGATGAAATCCATTCCAACCGTCACCGAAGAAACGCGGCAAGAACTCTGATCCGCACCGCACGACGCGACGGAGGCGGGCCCCCACGGGCCGCGGGCCCTGTGAGTGTCAAAGGAGCGAATGGTCCCGAGGGCGCTCGTCCCGGTTGGATGGATAGGATGGCTCCGGACTGGTCGCGGACGCGCTCCATGAAGTAGAACGAGTACGCGGGCTCCGGATCGCGGTAGGACTGGGATGCGTCGTCGTAGTACTGGGCGAGGCTGAGGTTGGAGGTGATCTGGCCGACGGTGCACTTGAGAAGAGGCTCCTTCTTGGCGAAGTGCTTCTCCTGAGGGGTTCCGAGGGACTGCTGTATGGTGCCGATGACGTCTTTCTTCTCGGTCTTGGCTTCTGCTGCGGTTGTCATTTCGATTATGCTCCTGGATCGGATCGGGAAGGCGTTTGGGAAGAAGGCTCCACGAGCCGGTTTCTGAAGGTCAGGTTCGGGGCGATGCCCCTCAGATCAGAAAATAGGGGGATCACCCCCCGTCATCGGATAGGATGACTGTGAGAAATGAGGAGCATCGGAACGCTCCGCTGCGAACCCGGCGGAGCCAGGTAAGGTGTGAATGCCGCTGACGCGGGGACAGACGCGGTAGCTGGAACACGCCGTCGAATCAAGAAAATAAGATGAAAATTGGAACAGATCCGAATGATGCCGGTAATCCGATGAAGCAGACGGCCTCCAGCACTCTTCATCATTCCATACTCGGTAGATTTGCGGTCTTGGATCCCTATGGATTAGGCGATCATGGCATCGGATATGATTGGGAAGTCGGTTGTAGAGTCCTCTCCCTGTTATTGAGGTTCAGGCATATCATATCGATAGTTGCATTCTAGTGAAATGTGCGTCCAGCTCTCGACATCTCGGTGCTGAGTCAGGTTTATTAAGGATAATATTATGGGTTCACCCGCGTAAACTCAGGACCCCCTTTTCAGTGATGAGAGGGAACACTGAGAGCACCTTCCCTAGGAACCGGTGCTTGAGCATATCCGCTTGCGGATTCATTTACGGAGGCTACCAGAAATGGCAAAGAAGAAAGAACAGAAGTCCGGTGTGGACGAGAACTTCAACTTCATCGTCCGTATCGTCAACACCGATATCGACGGACAGAAAAAGACCGTTGTCGGTCTTCAGAGCATCAAAGGCGTTGGAAAGAGGGTCGCCCAGATCGTGGCCAAGAAGGCCGATGTCGACCCCCACGCCAAGATGGGATCCCTCTCTGACGAGAAGGTCGCGGAGATCGAGAATCTCGTCAAGAGCTACGTCGAGTACGCTCCCACCTGGGCCATCAACAGGCAGAACGATTACGAGTCCGGAGCCGATATGCATCTTCTCGGCAACGATCTCGATATCATCCAGAAGGATGACATCAACAGGATGAAGATGATCCGCTGCTACCGCGGAGTCCGTCACGAGGGCCGCCACAAGGTCAGGGGACAGAGGACACGCTCGAACGGCAGACACGGACTGACTCTCGGAGTCACCAAGAAGAGCTGAGGTGTTTCGAATGGGAGATCCTAAATTTTCACGCAAGACTTACGACACGCCTTCCCACCCTTGGCAGGGCGAGAGGATCAAGGCCGAACTCGAGGTCGTTCGCGCTTTCGGACTGAAGAACAAGACCGAGGTCTGGAAGGCCGAGACCGTCCTCAGGAACCTGAGGAAGCAGTCCAGGGACCTTCAGGCTCGTCTCAGATCCGGAGACAAGCAGGCTCAGATCGAGGCCGAGGCGCTGCTCAACAAGTGCGGCAGGCTCGGATTCCTTCCTATCGGATCCAACCTCAACGATATCCTGTCCCTCAAAGACGAGGATGTCCTCTCCCGCAGGCTTCAGACCATCGTCTTCGAGAAGGGTCTCGCGAGCACCATCAACCAGGCTCGCCAGATGATCGCCCACGGTCACATCTTCATGAACGGCCACAGGGTCACTGTTCCCGGATACATCGTCTCCAGAGCCGAGGAATCCACGGTCGAGTTCAACCCTGCCTCCCCGTACACTGACGAGATGCACCCCATGAGGGTTTCAGCAGAGCAGGCCGCCGCCGGACTCGCCGCCAAGGCGAAGGTAGCTGCCGAAAAGGAAGCTGCCGATGCTGCGGCCGCCAAGGCTGATGCGGAAGAGGCAGGCATCACTGCAGAGGATGGTGTTAACTGATGACAGCCAAATGGGGAATCGCCAACATCTACGCCAGCTACAACAACGTCATGATCACCCTCACCGATATCACCGGTGCCGAGACTATCACCAAGGCCACCGGAGGAATGGTCGTCAAGCAGGCCAAGGACGAGTCTTCGCCCTACGCCGCTCAGAAGGCTGCGGAGAAGGTCGCCGAGGCCGCCAAGGAGAAGGAATTCGTCGGCATTCACGTCAGGGTCAGAGCACCCGGTGGAAACAAGTCCGCGTCTCCCGGTCCCGGAGCCCAGGCCGCAATCCGTGCGCTTACCAGGGCTGGATTGAGGATCGGTCGCATCGAGGATGTTACACCTATACCGCACGACGGTACCAAGAAGAAGGGCGGACGCAGGGGACGCAGGGTCTGAGGAGGATCTCTCATGGAGATTGAGGTTCTCGATATGGAGGAGAGGAAGGCCAGGTTCATCCTGCGCGATTCCTCTCCTGCCATGGCGAATGCGCTTCGCAGGACGCTTCTCAACGATATACCCAAGATGGCCATCGACAAGGTGGAGTTCCATCTCGGGCCTATCATGGAGGACGACAAGGACTACGAGAGTGCTACGCCCCTGTTCGATGAGATCATCGCTCACAGACTCGGAATGGTGCCTATACCCACATTGGATACATTCGTCTTCCAGGACGAATGCTCCTGCGGAGGAGAAGGCTGTCCCGGATGCAAGTTCATGTACAGCTTGAACAAGCACGGTCCAGGTGTCGTGTACTCCGGCGATCTGATGCCTCTCGGGGATCCGAACATGAAGGTCTGCGATGAGTTCATTCCGATCGTCGAATTGACCGACGATCAGGCTGTGATGATCTTCGCGACGGCTGTCATGGGGACCGCTTCCAAGCATGTGAAGTGGCAAGTATGCAACGGCGTCGGGTACTCCTACATCCCGACCATCGTTCTCGAAGAGGGCGATCATGCCTTCCTCGAGCGCCTGGTCGCGGATGTTCCTGAGAAGTACTATCGGCTCGACGGCAACAGGCTGTCTCTGTTGGATTCCGCTCATGCCAGAGATGTTCTCGCACATGCGGATCAGACCACCGATGATGTGAGATACTCCGTCGAATATGATGGCCGGAACTTCTCCTTCTCCTTCGAGACCGATGGATCCATCTCTGCTGAGGCGGCTCTTGCCAAAGCAGAGAAGATACTCGCTTCCGAATTCCTCGATCTGAAAGCTCAGATTGAGGCACTTTGAAACCACGGGTCGGCCTACGGGTCGACCCTTAAACGATTTATATAGTTCTGGCATGGTGCATCCTATGAAGATATGCCCAAAATGCGGCAGTTCCACATCGGATGACACGGATGAATTCTGCACCAGATGCGGGGCCTATTATTCGAAGGATGCCGGAGCATCGAAGACCTCGGCCGTCGGCGCTGCATTGGGTATGTCATCGCCCAGAAGAGAGCAGGCCATACCCGTTCCCGACGATGGTACTTTGGAATCCGGAATCGACGATCTCCGTGCCGGCAATTTTCCTGAAGCAATCGCACAGTTCACGTCCCATGTCAGGAGGGCCGGGCAGCCTTCCGCCGATGAATACGATCTTATGATATCCGAGATCTCATCATGCATCGCGTCCGCGGCCGAGTCTGGGAAGAATCTGTCATTCGCAGGTCTTTCCGATTTGGCCATGGAGCTCGATGAAGATATCCTGGCAGATATGATGAGGGCTGTATCGCAGATCCCCTCCGTGCCCTCGAGTCCTGTCGCTTTGGTGTTGGCGTTCTCTCAGATGAATCTGCTGTTGACCGGTTTCGATGTATTCCCGGATCTCAGAGATCTCTCCGAGATGTTCACCAGCGCTCGTTCGAACGTCGGCGCTATCATCTCATCCGATCCAGAATCAGCTGACGCTATAGCGCCCATCATGTCCTTCATGGAACTCATGCAGACATTCATGTCGAAAGCCATAGAGGAGGCGGGGGATGAAAGAATGGACGAACTCGCGGATTATTGGTCTTCCAAAGCGAATCTTCCGTATTCCAATATAGCGTTCCAGATAGCCACTATGCAGATCCAGATGTCGATGGCGAACGCAGGAAGGCTCGCGTCGAAGCTGTTCAAGAAGGGCCTCGATATTCAGCTGGATGCTTTCAAAAGGTCCTACTTCTCACCTCGTCTGCGATCGCAGGAAGTCCGTGAGCTTGCACTTCTTGACCTTATCGCTGTTGAACACCGAGTCCATCGACATTTCGAGGATCTCCACACGTTCCTTCGTATAGTCGTCGAGACCGTATTTCTCGCCTATCCATTTGGATACGGCCAGATATTTCTTGACGGATGCTTCGTGAACGGTAAGGGTCAATGCATTGCCGCATTTCAGGCATTTGCCTGCCAAGGGCATGCGTCTGTATTTCTCTCCGCATTTGGTGCATCTGACCGTCTGCGTCGAGAAGCTTCTGAGATTACCTATCATGTCCGGCAGGAAATGCTTGTTCAGGACCCTTTTGGCGACATCCTGTTCATCGACAGCACGTATCTTCTTTCCCAGACCCAGTTGACCGTCCATCTTGTCCATCATGGTCTCCAGTGTGGTGTACGCGGAATATTTCGGCCCTTCGGAGATGTCGTACGTGTCATGGGTGAACCCTGTGTTCTCATATTGATCAGGTGTCCCAATCCGTCCCGCTATGAGATCCATGATCTTCTCGATCTCCTTGGGTTCCTTCATCTCCATCGCGGCTCTGTAGAGCTCGATGGGATAATGTCTCAAGCAGTCCACGTTGTGGGCCTCCTTGTCTATCTCATTCGGATCGAGTCTGGTGGTCAGAACTAGCGGAGCATCCATGAGCCCTCCGCGTCTGTCCGGCAGGAATGTTCTCGAGAAGTTCAGCAGTCCATCCAGCGCGAGCATGACGCAATCCTCGTCTCCGTCGCAGTTCCTTCTCTTAGCAGCATGATAGAACGGATGTCCATAGCAACCGCGGACGTCGGCATAGCCGATGATTCTGCAAAGTATTCCTCCGGATGTATGCGGTGCCAGCCCGAACGTGACGTGTCCGATCAGGTCTGATCTGTTCCTGACATTGTAGTATCTCGGAAGCTTGTAGAATTTCTCCAGTTCATCATCGATGAACGTAGCGACCTTGACAAGATAGTCTCCGCAATCTTTGGCAGGCACGATGTCTTGAACTTTGAGCTCGACGATCTGTTCGGGATCGGTCAGAGGATCCCCGTTCCAATCGTGTGTGTAACCGAGTTCGTGTGCTTTCTCTATGGTGAGACCTATCTCCCTGGGCTTGAAGTGTGTTAGAGGTATGTCGGTCATATCATATCTTATGGTTCCGTCTTTGAAGCAGTCGACGCCGTTCTTCTTACGGAGTATGCCTTTTTCAAGAGCTTCGCAGGTCTTGGTGCGCGATATGAGGGAATCGAGGCATTTGAGTTCCCCGTATCTCTCACCGACGGTTTCCAAGGCGGCCTTGAATTCATCCTCCAACGGGATTTCGATGGATGCGGGCCCCATGCCTCCTCTTTCATTCTTCACGGGGACGTATGATGTATGTGCGTTGCATTCTCTGCACCAGTTCCTGAAAGTGACCTTCTTGCATACAGGGCATACCCTGTTTCCCACCTCCACGGATATGACCGTCTTCCCAGCTCTGCGGCTCGCCTGGGATGATGATGCGGCCTTGATGGCGGATACGATCTCCTTCCCCGAATCCAGCTCCTTTCCGACCGGGAACAGGGCTTGAACGGCAGGAGTCATGGATCTTTCCTTCGCCTTCTCCGGACGTCCCATCCTGGTGCCGATGCGGGTCATGGCACGCGCACGCACCTCGTAGCCGGCGGCCTTGCTGATCGCATCCAAAGTGCTGTCGCCTTCCAGCTCCTTCATGGCGACGATGGATCCCTCCTTCGTCCCGAGTCCCAGGCAGTCGAGCATAGGTTCGGAATAGAGGCTGTCGATAATGATGCGTCCGTTTCTTACGATATGGAGCGCACAGAGATCTTCCAGCATGCGCTTGGATACAGGTTCGTTCATCACCGATAGATGCTCTCCGTCGAAAGATCCGGTAGATATGATATGATCCCTCAGAGCCTTGATCCGATCAAGGGGGTAGTCGGACCAGAACAGATTGAATTTGGGATGGAGAGGGACACCTAGTTCCGAAGACATCTGCTTCGCCCTTTCGTACGTCGGATCCTTCCAATCGTCAGGAAGCACGCCTTTCTCCCTGAGCTCCAGTTCGTGCCATTCTATGGGGTATCCGCAAGGAACCAGGGTGTGGTTGTTCTCGCAGAATTCCCCGAACGGTACCAGTATCTCACCGTTGTCCACTATCTCGGATACATCCTTGCGGATTTCCAGCGCTTTTTCCTTAGTCCCTACATAGACCAGATCGCCGTTCTTCAGAAGGACGGTGGGTCCTTCTATGGAGTCGCACGGGGTGACGACGCTGGCTTTTCCAGGTCTCTCTATCTTCAATTGGGTCCCTATCGCCATGAATTCGTCCATGATGTACATGGACGGGATGCTGTATGCCAAGGATGCCAGTCCGGAGGTCCTCGCTCTACCGTAGCGGAGCCTGAATCCTCCGACTTTGCAGGGGTGGCCGAATATTGGACGTCCTGCGACGATGTCCATGAGGTACTTCTCCTTCGGCTCTACCCTCTTCGGAGCGGCAGGATCAGCCTCCTTCTTCTCGGACTTGTGGGCATCCAGGAACTTTCCTATAAATTCCCATCCAGGGATCTTCAGCTTATCCACATGCTTCTTCAGCTTGGCAGCTTTCTGACACATCCCTTCGGCGATGACGAGGCACGCGCCTCCGCGGACTCTGTTCGTCTCGATTCTGGGCAGGTCCCTGAAACCGGAGATCTCCATCTGCTCGGTTCCTTCGCCGTCCACCATGACAGGGCAGTTCCTGACTATGAGGTCGATCTCCTCCGATGTAGGAGTGTACTGTATGTGCTGGCACTGCTTGTAGAGCGGAATCTCCTCGTCGAATCTGGCGATCTCTCCTTCAGTAGGGATGTATTTCCCGATGCCCAGTTCAGTTCTGGCCACATCGGCGATCAGAACGCTCATGGCCTGGGCCGTTCCTCCTGCCGCACGGATGGGTCCTGCAAGCAGCAGATCGACGAAAGTGGATCCGTCGGAGTTCCTTCCTATCTTCGTGTCAGCGATACCTTCTAGCGGAGCGACCAATATCCCTTCTGTTAGCACTGCCAGCCCTACTCTGATTGCTCTGTCCAATGCCTTCTCGGTGCTCTCCGCAGGTCTCCGGGCGACCTCTCTTGCGATCATCAATGCTACGAGTTCACGGTTCCCGTACTCTGCAGTCAATCTGCGGATGTCCTCGGCGACTCCGTCTACCTGGTAATCCGATAGGAGCTTCTCCACACGTGATGCAAGATCCTCGGCCTGGGGGACCTCGACCTCCGTGGACGGATCGAATCCTTTCTCGCGGGCTTTTTCCGCAATGGAATAGCATTCGTCCTTCAATGCGTTGAGATGCGCGAAATAACGCGTCATCTCCTCGCTGCATGCAGGTCCTTTCGTTTCCGTCATTCGATCGGTGCCTCCGCCGCTTTGCGGCGGGCGACCACCCTCAGTTCACCGAGGATCCTTTCCGTCAGGGCTTCCATGCCCTCTCCCGTTTGGGCTGAGAACGAAATCCTTCCGTCATCCGTCTTGAGGACATCCGCTTTGCTCTCGGCTTCTATGATGGGTACGCCGTCGAATCCATCCTGCACGGTGCGGAGCAGCTTCTCCTGGATCTCACGGGGGAAGCCGCAGGTCTCGGACGGATCTATCACGAACAGCATGACGTCCGTGAGATATCTCAGAGCCAGCACCGCCTGCTTCTCGATAGCGTTTCTCTGATCGAATTCCCTATCCAAGAGTCCGGGCGTATCGATGATCTGGTACTTCCTCCAGTCATCTTTGATATGACCGACTATCACGCCCTTGGTGGTGAACGGGTAGGGTGCTATCTCCGGGGCGGCACTGGATAGGACCGTCACCAGATTGCTCTTGCCGACGTTGGGGAATCCAGCTACGACGATGGTAGGAAGTTCGGGATCGACGGCCGGCAGTTTTCTGAATTTGTTCTTGGCGTCCTGAAGGAAATCTAGATCTTCGGCAATTCTGTCCACATAGGAGTTGAGTCTTCCGTAGAAGCTTCTTCTAAGCGATTCGACTATCTCGGGATCCTTGGTTCTGCGGATATCGCGGAGGACGTCGTTCTTGAGCTTGTCCGATTTCGTGGCGCACCAGTTCACCGCACCCAGCGCCTTCTTGTAACGGTCGATGCCTATGACGATATCGATCAGTTCCGGCAGGAAATCGTTCTCCTTGTCTATTCTGGGGAATGCGTCAACATATCCTTTCAGCGCGGTGACCACGATGTCTCCGGAAGCAGTCACTTTCGCAAGAGCGGTCTTCTTCTTGGAGTCCAGGGCGTTGGTTCCGGTTTTGCGGATCTTCGACGCCCTGTGGAATGCCTTCTCCATCAGTTCCTCGGAAGAGAGAACGGTCGGTATTCTGTAGTTCATCGAAGCCATGTCGCGCCTCATCGCATCAGCCGTATTAATACTGGCGATTCCTCATCGGCAAAGGACCACCGTCGCTTTGAACAGCCATAGGTCGTGCTCCATGTCATCGCGAACCTTTAGCTTGTGGGGTATGGCTACGGACGGGCAATCCCGCAGCATGATGCCGAATTCGATCTCGGGTCTTCCCGTATCTTCGCCGATGATCCTCGTCAAGGATGAGAGATTCGTTCTGACCAGGACGCCCATATCCATCTTAGGCAGGTTCCCGCCGTCGGACAGGATCTCCGGGAATCCTATGCCGGTATGGTACATGACCTCCAGGTCTATGTTCTCCGTGAACATCTCCACGGGATCGATCCTGTAGGGATTCTTCATGTCGAGCAGCATCGATCCGATCTGTCCTGCTAGGTATTTCAGACAGTCTTTGGCAAGATCGCCGTCTGTTCTCAACGCGATGCGGATGCCTGTGGACAGAGATGATGTGGCATCCTTGGCATCGATGCTCACGAATACGGAAGCGTCTATTATCATCCCGGATACGAGGGCTATGATCTCCTCTACCGTGTACCTGGTCAGATACTTCATGAATTCCGTGAGCGAGTCCACATCTGTTATCGAACCTACTTTGTCGAAGGCCTTCTCGACACCCTTCCACGCGCATCCTTTCAACGATTCGACGTTAATCTCGGTGGAGACGAACGATCCGTTGGACGATCCCTTCGTTCCATCCTTCTGAATCCATTTGGGAGAGCCGTCATACTCGCGTTGCCACGTCGTTCCGTCGTTCGACGTGTCCTTCTTCAGTTTGATTTCGTCGACGGAGTCTCCGGAAGGATCCTTGAGTATCAGTCTGTCGGACGAAGGGCTGTTGACCAGGATCGACGGAGGTTCCAAGACAAGGAATTCGCCCGGACCTATGACGCCTTCGAGGTTCTTCTCCATGTATTTCCCTTTGGCTTTCAACACCATCTTCCATCCGGTAAGATCCACCGACGATGAACCGTTGTTGCATATCTCGATCCATTCGTTGCCTCTATCCGTGCCTTCCGGATTCGATTCGTATTCGTTGATGAGAACGCCGTTCTGGGTTGGTGCCTTGCATCTGATCTGGAATCCTGCATCGAGGCCCAGATTGACGCCCAATCCTGGTATTGGGATGTTATTCAGAACCTGTCCCATTCCGGGAACATCGCTGAGAGCGATTCCGAACTCGTTGTATTCCTCCAGTTTTGGCGCCACAAGGGAGATGCGGTTCTTTCCGACCTTGCCGTTGACCGTGAAAAGATACTTGCTCCCTTTCATCAGAGGATCCACTGTCGTCTCGATGGACCAGTCCGATCCTTCGATCCCTCCGATTCCGGAGATGATCAGGTTGTCTCTATTCCAATCACCCTTCAGTTTGACAACGATTCCGGCAGTGATGACGAGATCCGCTATCGGTGCGGTGATCACGGCGGATAGGACGGATTTGGTCTTTGCGGCGAAGGTCACCGCCGATGTCTCCAGTTCGAGAGTGAATCCGCACATCTCCAGGGTGATGGACTGGGCGCCCAGCCCTATATCGACCAGCAGATCCAGGACGGAATCCGCCAGAGCCTGCTCCACGTATTCGGTGATCATGCGGTTCATGGCTTCGATAGGTTCCATGTACGCCTGGTACAGGGCCATGAGGTTGGATGTCACGAATTCGGCCGCTTCGGCGAGCATCTCTACGAGCGTCGCCAATGCAGACCTCACGGCTTCCAGCATCTTCTGCAGAGGTTCCAGGATCGGTTCCAAGATCCTCAATGCCAGAGCAGTCAGGTCAGATGCTGCGGTGGTGCTCGGTTCGTACTCCACTCCGGACAGGCCCCACCCGGAGGATACGGAGATGTTCGTATCGACATGTATGGCGAATCCTCCTCTGCACATGGACGACAGCGAGTTCATGGCACCTGAAAGGGCCCCTGTTCCCGTGACGGTGTATCCGATCTGACCGTCGACTGTGATTTTGAATGTCGTTGCGTACGCGGCATGGGGATTGCTTCCGAATCCGACGGTATGGATGCCGCCATCGATCGTCGCATCGAATGAGGCGTTGCTCGTATCCAGGGTCAGCGACAGGTATTCGATCGTATTTTCCGATTCATCTTCAACCAGTTCGAACACGTCGTTTCCGGGCAGAGAAATGTCGCCGTTGTATGGATTGGTTCCGTCCATCCATGCCATCTCCGCCATCATGTCCTTCGATTTGTCGAATACCGGATCTATCAGGCCGAGTCCGTAGACGAATACGGTCTTCAGCAGCTTCTTCAGGATGCCATCGTCTCCTCCATCCATTGATTTCAGGCGCTCGAACTGGGTCATATCGGAACGAACGGATTGGACGTATGCGTTCAATGCGTGTTGCACCTCTTTCGAATCCATCAGGATATCGATATCGGTGCTTTCGTCTTCGTCGACGCCTGTTTTTTCCGATTCGGATATCAGCGCTTCGCGTATCCGGTCTTTCAATGTTCCGATATCCTCGAAATCGGAGGCATGGCTCTGGATCTCATCGGCCATCGAACCCAGGAACACGTCGTAGGATCTCGATGCCGATAGCGCTGATGATATGCTTTCTTCGATCGCACCGTGGCAGCCGTCCAATGCATTCCTGTATCCATCGAGAATCGCATCCATGAACGGAACGCCCTCGGCTTTCTCGATTACTACGGTACCGAGGTCCATGCGTTCGGAGATTTCCGATGCCGCCACATTCAATGTATCGCGTAACAGTTTCTCCACATAGTTCGATTCCGACTTCTCATCGTAATGTCTCTTGAACTTCGTGAGCCATTCCTGCGAGAAAAGATCCCTCGTCGGATTCTCCACATGGATCGTCATGCCGTTGATATGAACTGTCGTGGTGCCAGATCCGGGATATCTGTATGCGTCCTCTGTCAAACCTACGGACTCCATGGCATCCTTGAGATACGGGACTCCGCTGACGCCCCTCTCTCCTGAGATGAATCTTTTGAGTGCTTCTATGGTCTTCTTATGAGGCATTAGCCTGTCGCATAGACTTTCAACGATTTCGTAGCCATACAGGTAGTCCATCCACCTGAGGATAAGGTCGTCTACGGATGATGCCAGAGCCTGTGCATATACCGCCGATAGATCAATCTCGATCGAACCATCCTGGGTTGCCAGTCTCTCAGCCAGATCCACGGAGTCCGCTGTCGATAGCGGGCCGTCGCGGAAACATATGGCGGTCAGTGCATCCATCGACCATTTGAATGCTTCTTCTACATCATCATCTGTCAGAATGGCATTCGTGCCCTTGTCGCCGTATGCGGCCAATCCTCCGTAGCCGTTGATTATCCTGTACTCGGCCAAGGCTGCAAGTTGTCCGCTCATCATCTGCGATAGGGTGATTCCTCCATCTGCGGCCATGGATTCGAACAATACGGCTCTTTCCATAGCCAATGGAAGGGAATAGCTTCCGTCGGTGTAGATCTCCAATTCTGTATTGAGTCTGCTGGATTGGGATTCGATAGATACCGAAATCGTTCCGGTTCCTTTCAGATGCGCAGGGATGTAGCCGTTCTCTTTCGAGTCAAAGAAGCTGGAAGGCATAGCATTCAGTTCGATGGCGTATCCCGTCTGATGGATTGTTGCACCATGGGATGTCATTGGAAATTGGTATTCGATCCACTGTTCCGCCAGATTCCTGAACTCGTTTGCACGGGTTTTAAGATCAGATGGCTCCGATGTGGTGGATACGATTCTAACGAGATCTCCCAATCCGCAGTTGACGTATGATAAGACATCCGTTTTCGCCGCATCGATCGAATCCAAATCATCTTTGGAGGAGTCGATGTCATCGTTTGATTCCCTGTTACATGATGCCGTTATGCATATTGTCGCCGATATCAGCAATATCGCTGTTGCAATTAGTGCGAATGGAACGCTTCCGCGATCATTCTGTCTCATGACGTGATATGTTCAGGACAGAAGTGATAATGTTGTGGCACTGATGTTGGAATGACAAACGGTATTAAGATATTAGAACCTTATATGAACGCATCTCCAGTATTGATTGGAACGACCACGGAGCTATCTTCCAAAATGGCTTCATTCCGCTAGTTTCCGACTCGTTTCCATCGGTTTGCACGTTCAGCAGTCTGCGTCATGTGATTCCGTCATGACTTTCGCTCATCTGAGGTTAGAATTTATGAAAACCCCGGTAGCAGGCTACCGGGGGAACCAAGAAACAGGGTATGCCCCTGTTTCAGGTAAGATCAGTTTGCAGGATGTTCGCGGGCATTCTGCCTTTCGGCTCTTGCCAGCTTCCTTTCCTTTCTCTTCTCTTCCCTTTCTTTCTTGGTTTCGACGTGCTTCTCCTTCATTGCCATGTCATTCACCTCTTTCGGTGTCGTGCCCGTAGGCTTGACGTCGGCGGACCGGCATTCGGATGGCTCCGGAATTGCTTCCGGGTCGTCGGATTGGTCATCTGCATATCAATATATGAATTCTGTGATAAAACAGATAGAATCTCATTCGATAACGAATAAATGGTAGAAAAATAGAAGGGTAGACAGCCATGGTGTGGCTGTCTGTTTGTATCAAGCGTTGTTTCCGAGGCTGGCGAAACGAGCTATGACGCGGTCCTTGACTTCTGGAAGCATCATTATGCTGAGCGTATCGACCAGGCTGTCCCAGTCCTCCTCGCTGATCAAGACAACGTTTCCCGATTCGGTGGAAATGGTGATCTTCTCTCCTGTGAGAGCTCTGTTCACCAGTTCATTCACCCTGTCCCGGGCCCCATCAACGTTGTATGTTGCCATGAGGTGCAGGACTTAGTTCATGTATATAATACGGTCGTAATGACGTTCCGGAATGATGTAATCGATTTGGATGCAATATACACACGAATCTGTATCACTCATTATTCTATATACGCATCTAACAAAATCGTTCAATATGTATCACATGTACCGACATATGAAATTAACGGTGTTAAATTGGATTAGTAATCCAACAATGTATGGGATAAATGACGGGCCTGAGCCCGTCGGTTTCAGTCCTGAATGACTTTGACGCGGACGGACTTGCCCTTGAATTTGGATTTGGTCAGATCCATTGTCATTCTGTTGCCGAAGTCTTTGTGGACTTCCACTATGGAGTGGTCATCAAAGATTTCGATCTTTCCGATGGAGACATCCCTGACCCTTGCGTTTTTGATGATGAAATCCGCGAGAGACACTTTCTTCAAGCCATCGTTCTTGCCCAAGTTGATCTCGAATTTGCACATGCCGAAGACATCGGAGATCTGATCGTAGTCCACAACTTTTCTGATGGTGTCTTTAGAACCGGGTTCGGCATCAGGAACATCCCTCTTCTCGATCTCCATTCCCGTACGCATCTCGAATTCCTTTACAAGATGCTCTTCTTCAGATGTGACGAAGGAGACCGCGGTCCCTTCGCGTCCTGCTCTTCCAGTCCTTCCGATTCTATGGATGTACGTGTCGATGTCATCCGGCATGTCGTAATTGATGACATACGTGACATCGTCTATGTCCAATCCTCTTGCGGCGACATCGGTTGCGATAAGGAGATCTATGGTTCCGTTCTTGAAGTTGGCTAATACCTTCTCCCTTTTGATCTGAGGCATATCGCCGTGGATGGATTCAACCTTGTAGTCGTATTTCGTCAGTCTTTCTTCAAGGGTGTCGACCATCTTTTTCGTCTGACAGAAGATCAGTGCCTTTGGCTTGTCAAGGTCCAGGATCCTGCTTAACGCCCACGATTTGTTCCTTCTTCCGACGGAGATATAGTACTGCTTCGTCAGATCGAGTACCACCTCATCCTTGGATACGGATATCTCCTTGGGGCTGCGCATGTAGTCGAATGCAAGCTGTTTCACGCTTTCGGGCATGGTCGCAGAGAATAGCATGGTATGGTGGTCGCGCGGCATAGCCTTCAGTATGAATTCTATGTCGTCCATGAATCCCATATCCAGCATACGGTCGGCCTCGTCCATGACGAGAGTGTCTATCTCGGATAGATTCAGAACGCCTCTTCCTATCATGTCTCTGACGCGACCTGGAGTGCCGGCGACGATATCGCATCCTTTTGCCAGTTTCTTTATCTGTCCTTCTATGCTGGCTCCGCCGTATATCGGGATGCATATGTGACCAGAGTATTTGGCCATCTTCGACAGCTCTGTGGACACCTGGGTTGCGAGCTCTCTTGTCGGAACCAGGACTATGGCCGATGGCACCGGCTGTCCGGAAGCTATGGTACCGAGGAGTATCGAACCATAGGCTCCAGTTTTTCCAGTCCCGGTCTGTGCCTGTGCGAACATATCCGTTCCTTGAAGACCGAGAGGAACGGATTTTTCCTGAATGGGGGTGGGGGCATCCCAGCCCATGTCATCCATGGCTTTCGCAACATCTTCGGGAATCCCTATGTCTGTGAATTTGGAAATCATGCGGATCACTGATCCGAAACCTGCCTGAGACTCTACTCAGACAACCTTCTTCGACCAGAGTACTCGCTTTCTTTTAATAAATGTATTTAAAGAGGGATTGAAGGCGTTATGCAATTCCGATTGGATAATGATAATTGTTAAATACTCGACTATGATTGGAGTGTTGCCCGTGTGGACGTAGTGTAGCTGGTTATCACTTAACCTTGCCAAGGTTAGAACTCGGGTTCGAATCCCGGCGTCCGCACTCATTCTTCGTTTTTTAGTGTCTACGGTCTTTTCGCATACTTTATATCGGGTTCCTACGTGTCAGCGCACATGATACAGTGTCCGCGTGGAACGAGGGATTTTCTTCCAGACGAGATGGAGAAGCGCAGGTTCTATGAGAACCGTCTTCGTTCGACAGCGAGATCCTTCGGTTTCAGGGAGGTTGAAACTCCTATATTCGAGGATTCTGAGCTCTTCATCTTGAGATCCGGCCCGAATGTTCTGAAAGAGCTTTACGCATTCGAGGACAAGGGTGGGAGGGAGCTGGCATTGCGCCCGGAGATGACCGCTCCGGTCGTCAGGATGTTCGTCAACGGGATGAGCAACGAGCCGAAGCCGATCAAGCTGTTCTATTTCGGCCAGTGTTTCCGCTACGAAAGACCTCAGAGCGGGAGATACAGGGAGTTCTTCCAATTCGGTGCCGAGATCATCGGGGGAGAGACCCCTCAGACGGACGCGGAGGCCATAGCATTGGCGTCTTCAATGCTGGGCGCTCTCGGAGTCAAGGATTATCGGCTGCGTATCGGACACATAGGGGTTCTGAGGCAGAAGATCGCCGATATCGGTGTTCCTAAGGAGAGGACTGCCGAGGTTCTTCAGAAGCTAGACAAGAAGATGTACGATGAGGCCAGACCGTTGCTTCTGGACATGGGAGTCGACGAATCGCAGATTGAAGACCTGTTCTCGATGACGGAGACCGTAGGCGGCAAGGAGGTCCTGGACAAGGTTCCTGGAGAGGCCGGCGACTGGCTCAGGACCGTCGTAGCGTATCTCGATGCTATGGGGGTGGAGGATGTGGAGATCGATCTCGGTGTCGTCCGCGGATTGGACTACTATACCGGCATGGTCTTCGAGGCCGAAGCTCCTGCATTGGGTGCCGAGAAGCAGATATGCGGCGGAGGATCCTATACGCTGTCAGAGCTTTTCGGAGGAGAGAAGGTCTTCTCCACAGGATTCGCTGTCGGGTTCGATAGGGCGCTTCTCGCATTGGAGAAGGAAGGGACGTCGTATACGCCGGATGGAATCGACGCGTATGTCATACCTGCTTCGGACGATGTCAGGATCAAGGCGGCCGAAATAGCCTCGATGCTGAGGTCTGAGGGGATCTCGGTTGATCAGGATATAATGTGCAGGAAGATGGCGAAGGCTATGAAATTCGCTTCTTCGGCCAGAGCCTCCTTCGCAGTCATCATCGGATCCCGGGAGTTGGAATCGGGTTCCGTGATGCTTCGCGATATGACGACCGGCGAACAGACAGAGGTTGCCATCTCGGAGCTTGCCGGGCGTATCATCGGATCGAAATGAAGTATGGTCTGGAGTGGCATCGCGCCGTTCCAGACTGTCGTTCTCGATCGGTGCCGGTCCATTTCTTCATTCAGAAGGCGATCGGCAACAGGAATGAACTCCTCCGATCTTCTGACGTTGCGGAATGATACGCGGGGAATCAGGGAGGACAGGGCCTTCGCATCGTCATGAAGCGTCTTCATATCCGGCGATTTCACCCTGTATTCTCCCCTCATCTGGCGTATTACGAGTTCCGAGTCCATGACGAACTCGGCGCTTTCCTCTCCGAGTTCTACGACGTGGCTTATCGCCGCGATCAATCCTCTGTACTCCGCATAGTTGTTGGTATGGATGCCCAGGTACTCGGCGTGTCTGTGGATGATACTCCCGTTCCGTACGATCACTATCGCGTATGCGGATTTTCCAGGATTTCCGCGAGATCCGCCGTCAGAATATGCCGATATCAGTAGATCAGCTCCCTGGATACCAGGTTGCTTCCATCCACCAGGAGCACTTTCGCATGTATCGGGGAGTCAGTCAGTTCATAGGCCATGATAATGACCTTGTCACCTACCCGGCACAGATGTGCGGCGGCGCCGTTGATGGCGATGATGCCGCTTCCGCGTTTTCCGGGGATGGTATACGTGTCGAATCTGTTGCCGTTGTCGACATCGGCTACAGTGACCTTCTCCCCTGCCCATATTCCGCAACGCTCCAGAAGTTCCTCGTCGATCGTTATGCTTCCCTCGTAATCGAGACGACATTCCGTCACAGTAGCACGATGAATCTTGGAACGCAACATCCAACGCATGAGCCTGTTTATTCCGTATCCGATATGAACATTGCGCATTCGCTGCTGTTGTTCTCGCTCGGATCGTTGTCCAATTCGCATAACTTCATGATCAGGGATTCCAGATGAACGAAGTCAGGTGAGGATGTATCGATTACTTTCTCCTTGGGGAACGGCGTGTCGCGCTCCGGAGGATCTATGGAATGGACGACCCTCAGCAGACCTAGCAGCAGCACTCCTTTTCTCGTGAGGCTGTATGTCCTCGCTTCGTATCCTCCGGTTCTTTCCATCTCGAGGATGTTCTTGGATTCCATCTCTTTGAGCTTCTTGGAGATCCTTCCGCTATTGATTCCGAAGGATCTCTGTATGCCGGTGGTCATCGTCGGACCGTTGTCCATCAGATATTCGAGGATGGCGGTCGTCATGTCCCATTCTTGTACATTAGGGCCTTTCCTTGCTTCTTTCACACATGCCTGATTGATTCATTATTCAACAATTATGTGAAACAACTTGTCTCACGTTCCCGAAATCCCACCACGTTATGGAAAACAGGGAAGGTTTATTTCGAGTTGAAAAAATCAGCGTCTCTTCGGTAGCGAGAGGGAATGGGAATCGCGTCGGAATCGAATCTACGTACTAAGAAACGATATCTATCCTATGCAGCAAGAATCAGCCTCAATAGCGCGTCATCAAAAAAAGAATGAGCGCCCGGAACGGAATTCGAATCCGTGTCGAAGCCTCGACAGGGCTTCATGATAGGCCACTACACTATCCGGGCAACAAACCTTGGTATACTCATTAAGTATTTAATATTTTCTACAATCCCATACCAAAAATGAAAAAATGTCGCGCCTCAATCGGGAACACATGCCGTTAGGGGATCCGGAAGGCGGAGAGTTTCAGTATTCGGATGAGGGCCTGCCCATATCTATATCGGTGTTTTCAGTACCATGCAAGGATCTGGACAGATCGATCGGATTCTATCGCGATATCTTGGGCATGAACCTGCTGGGCTCCGATGGTGACATCGCATACATGCGTCGCGAGGCATGCACGCTCATCCTGCAACGGAGCAGGGTTGTCGGGGTCGATACGGGGGTGTATGTTACGGTCTCATCGCCGTACGATACCCATCGCAGACTGATCGATGAGGGTGTAGGATTCTTGGATGAGCCGCATAGAGGCCCATTGGGCACATCCACGGCTATACGCGACCCCGATGGGAACATAATCCGGATGATCGACGCAGGGGCCGAGTTCAGACTTCGAACCAATCACGTATCGTCGTCCAGTTGATTATCCATATGAAAAACGCGCAGATCACGATGAGAAGCGCGCCTCCAGCTATGGTAAGATCGACGATCATGGCTGCTCCTGCGATGGCTTCGACGATCAGAGAAGAGAAGAGAATCTTCCACAATACGGCTCTTCTTCCTATGAAGCATCCCAGCCCTCCGATCAGCATAAGGACTCCTGCGACGGAAAGCAGGCCGGCTGTGATTCCGGACACATCATCGTCATGCAGATATGTCATTCCTGATGATAGCGAGACTATCGCTCCCAGGATCACCATCGCGCCTAGAACGATGGATGTGAACGGGCGTTCCTGTACGGACATACGGGAGCGAATGATCGAATCGTAGAAAAGGAGGACGGTCGCGCCTTTCGGCAGTGCCGTCCTGTTGGACCGGTTTCATCCGATGAAGAACCGTTTGACGTTGGGCTTGAAAAGATAGAACAGTATCGCAAGGTCCACGACGATTCCGATGGCTGCGAACAACGGCGATACGATGAATGTTGCAACGCCTCCGATCGTGCTCAGGACCGTGAAGATCACTCCTATGTACCATATGGGGCTCCACCCTCTCAGGAACCCTGCGCACAGCAGGACGTAGACTATCCCCAGAATCAGACAGATTCCGGCAATCGCCATTCCCAATCCTTGGATGATCGACATTTCGGGGTATTGGGACACGATATCATCGATAGCCGTCTCTCCCATGATCAGGATCGTCAGGCCCATCGCGATCCATGCCATCGCGATCATCCCGTAGATGAATCCTATGAATGCTATCAGAAGAGGGCGGTCGCTTTTATCCTCCATATATGCCAATCTGGTCCGGTCTATGATAAAAGTTCCTGATGCTCGATTTCTCTTTCGGATAGGATTTAAGGAGATGACGAGGTTCGAGCTTCCATGAAGGTTCTCGCAATCAGCGGCAGTCCGTTGCCCAACGGCAACACTACCAACATACTGCTGGAGGTCCAGGACGAGTTCGAACGCGAAGGCGTGGAGATGGAGATCCTCTCGATCTACGATTACAGATTGACTAACTGCAACGTATGCATGACCTGCGAGATCCGCGGAGATGGAAGATGCGCCGATGAGGACGACGGCTTCAACGCGATACTGGATAGGATGAGGGCCGCAGATGCGATTCTCATAGCATCTCCGACCTACATGAACTCCGTGCCCAGCAATCTCCAGACGTTCCTCGAGAGGGCGATACTGGTTCTGACCCACAACGGCTGTCCCTTGAAGGGCAAGATCGGAGGGTCGATCGCAGTCTGCCAGCATGATGGGGGCTCTCTGGTGTTCAATCAGCTGACAGACTTCCTTCTCAGGAACGGGATGCTGGTATGCGGTTCCAATCCTCTCCCCATAGTCAGGGCATGGTACTCTCCCGACTATGAGAACGATGAAATCGGCATGAAAGGCGTCAGGTCCCTTGTGGCGGGCATGGTGGACGCGATGCTCCGCACTGCGCCACGATCAAGCTCCCCATCGGAAGAAGAAGAATCCGCATCCCTCGTCCATCGAGATCCTGGCCACAGCCTCCAGGCGGTCCAGAGGCCCGGAGTAGCGTCTGACCATCATCTTCCCCTCTCTGGGGAGGGCCTCTTTGAGGATGGAGGTCTCGTTGAGAAGCCGCTCCGCCTCCTTCGAATCGAAGGTCCTGCCCTCCTTCGCAGCCTGGGGGACCGATGCAATAATGCCGCATCCATGCTTCTCCGCTATGCCCGGCAGAAGGCTGTTATCCGGTCCGAACGCCCCCATGCATCCGCGGCCCTTGTCCCATGAAAGCGGGCATGCGGCGCAGACGGAGCCCATCTCATCGAAATCCAGGCAGTCCCATTCGTTGACGCTCTCGCTAGAGGAGGATACGGCCTCTCCGACCTTTTCCTCGGACAGTTTGGAGACGTCGATCCATCCTGTGTATCTTCTCTCGGATACGGGCTTCAGCTTCTCGAGGTCGTCGACCTTCTTGATCTTCTCCAGATAGACGGCGTCCGCATCTTCATTGATCCTGTTCCTCTTCACGAACGATTCCCAGTCGGCGAATATCGACTTGGCCGTGCCGTACGGGACGAATTCGTCGTAGATGGCGCCGGGTTCGAATCCGGACGGGTCGGAAAGATGTACCTTGACGATCTTCGAACGTAGCGCCCTGCAGGATGCGTTCGGTGCATCCATGACCTTGATGCCGATGTTAATCCCCATATGAGTCACAATCCTTGAGCAGGGCGAGACATGCAACCTGCGTTAATCAACATGGCGATTCCATCAATGTCGAAGCAGCATCTCCGGTCGCTCATAGCTTATACGGCATGCGCAGTAACTTGGATGGATGTTCCAAGTAGCGGTGTACGGGAAAGGCGGGATAGGCAAATCGACGATGTCCGCCAATATCTCCGTAGCTCTCGCAGAGCGCGGTTTCAAGGTGATGCAGGTCGGATGCGATCCGAAGCACGACTCGACCAGACTTCTGCTTGGAGGAAGGGCGCAACGTACGGTGCTGGACTATGTCCGCCAAACACCCATCGGAAGAAGAAGGCTGGACGACATAGTGGAGCACGGGACCGGGGGAGTGATCTGTGTCGAGGCAGGCGGTCCGGAGCCAGGCGTCGGCTGCGCCGGTCGCGGAATCCTGACAGCCTTCGATACCCTTTCGAAGCTCGGCGGGGACGGTATCGATACTGATTACAGAATATACGACGTTCTCGGAGATGTGGTGTGCGGAGGTTTCGCCGTGCCATTGAGGCGTGAGAATGCCGATGCGGTCGTCATAGTGACGTCGGGCGAATTCATGTCTCTGTATGCCGCGAACAATATAATGAAAGGGATGCGCAATTTCGATGCAGGCAGGCCGAGGCTTCTCGGCATCGTCTTCAATTCCCGTGGAGGGGATTCTGAAAGGGATGCGGTTCTCGCCTTCTCCGAGGCCACAGGCGTGGATGTGATCGCGGAGGTGCCTCGTGATCCCCTGTTCGCAGCCGCCGAGTCGGAGGGACGCACCGTCATGGAGGCGTTTCCCGGCTCCTACGCGGCCGACAGGCTGTCGAAGATCGCCGACAGGATAGTCGCCGCTTCCGACGGAGAAGCGGTTCTCTTCGATCCGCGTCCGCTGGATGATGGGCAGATGTCGGATCTCGCCGCATGCAGGCCGATTCGGCGCGCATCGCCGGATCTGACATCACGACAATTCTGCGCTGGGTGCAGGACCTCGATCCGCGGAACGAGGATCATGAATTCATGCGCCGCGTATGGAGCCGTATCGGCTCTGATGAGGGCCGGAGGCTCCACAGTGGTGGTACATGGGCCGTCGAGCTGCATGTACTTGATGGGCACCACATACGCCAAGGCTGTTCTGGACCTCTACGCTACACGCGTGTTCGATCGCAGACCCGAGCACGATCTCCGCTGCACGCGTATGGACGATTCGGCCGCCGTGTTCGGCGGAGGAAGGTTCCTTAAGAGCGCCTTGGAGGACGCGTACTCCGAAGGGAAGAGGAGGATGTATGTGGTGACGACCTGCATGCCCGCATTGATAGGGGACGACTGCTGCTCCATCGCATCGGATTTCGAGAGGAGCCATTCCGGTACATCGGTCCGCATCGTATGCGCGGACGGGGACATGAACGGAGAGTACACGGACGGGTTCATGATCGCCGCCAAGGCGCTGGCCGAGAGGATCGACGTCGATGTTCCAAGAGGGAGCGATTCGATCAATCTGATCTCCACCTCGTTCTTCGATATCCAATCTCGTAGGAATTCGGAGGAGCTCAAAGGAATGTTCGCTCCGTTCGGTCTGAGAATCAACTGCAGATTCATCGATGACGATTCGCCTTCTCCTTTGGAGGATTTCTGCCGTGCGTCAGTAGACATCCTGATGAGCGACACGCGGAACAACAGGGAGCTGATGGACATCGTGACCGAACGCACCGGAAGGGTGCCTTTTCCCGCTGCTATGCCGGTGGGGATGCACGACTATATGGAATGGTTGCAGGAGCTGGGGCGCTTCTTCGGCAAGGCGGATGTCGCCGAGCAGGAGGCGGCACGTGTCCGGGAGAGATACAGGGCCTTCGTCGAGGTCCATCGTCCGAGGATGGAGGGGACCAAGATAATGGTGGTCTGGAAGATCGGAGGGAATCCGGATTGGCTGCTGGATGCGTTGAACGATGTCGGAGCGGATGTGATGAGGATAGGATTCTTCCCGAGCACAAGGAAGTCCGGGGGCAGACCCGATTCCAGGTACGAGGTGGTGTCGGACTACTCCGAGGAGCGTCTGGCTGCGGATATGGAGGAGCTGCGTCCGGATCTTCTGATAAGCGACATCTCGCGCAAGGTTCCGGAGGGTGTTCGTTTCGCCAGATTGAGTCGTGTCGGACCCGGATGCAACGGGTTGTTCGAGTACATCCGCTATCTGGAGGGAGTGATGCGCCTTCCGACCGTCGAAGGCTGGAGGGGAGTCGAATGAGGGTTCTTCCGGACGGACTGACGGGAGCCATCATGGCCGTCGAAGGAATCGCCGATGCGACGGTGCTCCTCCATGGTCCGGGCGGCTGCAGAGTGCGCCACATGGTCGTCTCCGATGCGGTGTTCCATAGGGATGTGGATTTCGGTGATTCGCCGTACTATTGCGGGTACTCGCAGGTTCCTGCGACGTATTTGGACGAATACGACTACATAAATGGCGCAGCATGCAAGGCGGAGGAGGCTTTGATGGACATCGGCCGCACATCCCCTCGTCTCGTGGTCGTCATCGAATCTCCGGGCGCCTCATTGATAGGGGACGATCTGCGCAGTGCCATCGCCGACAACGGGATGGCCGGAACGACGTTCGTGATGACGGATCCACTGTCATCGGTGCCCGTGACCCGCGCAATCGATCGCACGCTGAAGAGCGTGATGGATTTCATCGATCCTCCGCCGAGGCAGACGAAGAAGGGAACGGTCAATATCCTGGGGTTGTCCATAATGGACAAGGACTGGAGGTCCGCCCGTGACGAGCTCTCCGGCATCATCGGGGATATCGGGTTGGAGGTGGTGTGCATGCCGGGTGCGGGATCGTCTGTCTCGCAGCTGATCGATTCGGTCAATGCCGAATTCAATATCGTCGTATGCCCGGAGATGTGCGGGGAACTGATGCAATGGTATTCCTCCCGCGGGGTCCCGTCAATCGTATCGGATGCGGGGGCGCCCGTCGGCTTCGATGCGACAGAGGCATGGATCGCTGCGTTGGCCTCAGCGTCGGGAAGAGATCCGCATCCTGCCTTGGAACGCGTCCGTCGCTGTCGTTCCAACATCGCCGAGCGCTTCCTCGGCATGAGGTACAACGCATTGAGGATAAGGGGCCTGACGTTCTCGGTGGCCGCCCCCGCCTCTGTGGCGAGGCCCTTGACGGAGTGGCTGTTCGGATATCTGGCCATGGCTCCGGAAGCGGTCAAGGTCGATGACGGTTCGGACGAGCGCCAGGCGGAGCAGCTCGAATTCTTTCTGGAGTCGAAAGGATTCGGCTATTCATGGAATCGCGAACCGTCTGAGTGCGGCGTCGTGCTCTGCGAAGGGATAACAGCTACCGAGATGGCTCTCGACGACAGATGCAGGATCGGCATTCCGATAGGCTTTTCGTCCATGGGTCTTGACGACATACTCCCGAGGCCGATATACGGCGTAGCAGGAGCTATGTACATCTTGGACGAGCTGTTGCACGGCGTGAGAGGAAGCTGAGCTCTGGAAGATGGAAGAGAAGGAAGGTAGCCTCGCCCAGATTCGAACTGAGGTCGCAGGATCCAGAGTCCCGCATGATTGACCACTACACTACGAGGCTATCGAACCCCTGGAGTTGGTAGTTGTTCTTAAAGATATCGCTGATGAGGAAAAAAGTTAACGGGCCTTAGGGCCCGTGTTTGATCATTGGACGGCTTTCTGGACCTTGTCGAAGATCGAATCGATGGAGCCGATCCCGGGGATGGTTGTGAGGACGCCTTTGTTTCCGTAGTACTCGATGAGAGGCAACGTATTGTCCCTGTACACCTTGAGCCTGTTCTTGACGGTGGCTTCGGTGTCGTCATCCCTCTGGTAGAGCTTCCCTCCGCACTTGTCGCAGATTCCTTCGACCTTGGGAGGATTGTTGATGAGATGGTATACGGCATTGCAATCGGGGCATGAGCGTCTCTGGGTGAGCCTGGAGACGAGCTCCTCGTCCGGCACGTCGAGATTCAAAGCGAGATCCACCGATATCTGTTCGGCGAGGGCATCCGCCTGTTCGATGTTCCTGGGGAATCCGTCCAGTATGACGCCGCCGTCGGCGGAGGCGATCTTCTCTTTCATCAGGCCGATGATCAGGTCGTTCGGGACCAGGGCTCCGGAATCCATGAAGCTCTTGGCCTTCAGGCCGAGCTCCGTGCCGTTCCTGACGGCTTCGCGGAGCATATCTCCGGTGGACAGCCTGGAATAGCCCAGTTTCTCGCTGAGGAGCTCCCCCTGCGTGCCTTTGCCGGATCCCGGAGGTCCGAGCAACACGATGACCGATTTCATGAGGCGGTCCAGAACCTCATGTTATAAAGGAATACCCATGCTCCCTGCACCGTCGGCCGCATCGCTCGTAGAGATGCTCGCTGAAGTATCTGTCGCCTCTGTCCGGAAGGACTGTGACGATGTTGCCTTCCACATCCCGGGCCAGCTTCCTAACCGCGGCCAGAGCCGCGCCGGAGGACGAGCCCGCGAATATCCCCTCTTTCGAAGCGAGTCTCCTGCATTCCTCCACGGCCTCCTCGTCGGTGACCTTGATCACCCTGTCCACCAGCGTCATGTCCATGGTATCGGCGATGAAGTCGTTGCCGATGCCTTCGATCTTGTAGTCATGCTTCTCGCCTCCGCCGATGAGCGATCCCTCCGGATCGGCGAGAACACCTACGATCGACGGATCCATGCTCTTCAGATATCCGACGATGCCCGTGAACGTGCCTCCGCTTCCTGCTCCCATGACCGCGTAGTCCACATGGCCTTCCAGATCCCGATAGATCTCGGGTCCGGTGCTCTCGAAATGCGCTTTAGGATTCGATTGATTGCGGAACTGACGCAGCGACACCGATCCCGGAATCTCCTTCAGCAACTCTTCCGCTCTTCTCTCTGCGCCGAGCATCCCTTCTTCGTGAGGCGTTATCACCGTTTCAGCGCCTAATGCACGCATGAGGGTGAGCTTCTCCGAGGAGAACTTGTCGGGGACCACGAATATCACTCTGAATCCGCGTCCGAGTGCGGCGAAAGCGATTCCGAGGCCCATGTTGCCCGCGGTGGCCTCGATTATGGTTCCGCCGTCCTTCAGCAGTCCCTTAGCCGTCGCATCGCGTATCATGTACTCTGCGGTGCGGTCCTTCACGCTTCCAGAGGGATTCCACAGCTCCAGTTTCGCGTAGACGTTCACCTTGTGCGGGAATCCCATGTTCCTGAGATGGATCAGGGGCGTGTCGCCGATCAGTTCCTGCATGGATTCGTGCACGGTCATGGTCTCGCGCTCCTGATGGCGTTGTCCAGATCGGCTATGATGTCTCCGATCGATTCGATCCCGGGGGATAGACGGATGAGTCCATCAGTTATCCCTACCTTTTTGCGTATGTCCTCGGGTATGGAGGCATGGGTCATGGATGCAGGATGGCATGCGAGCGATTCGACGCCGCCCAGGCTCTCAGCGAGGGCTATCATCTCCAGAGATCCGAAGAATCTCCCGATGTCATAGCCCTCCTTCAGCTCGAACGATATCATGGCGCCACCGTTCCGGGCCTGTCCGATGTTCACATCGTATCCAGGGAAATCCTTCAAGCCGGGATAGTAGACTGTCTTCACCGCTTCGTTGTCCTTCAGGAACGCTGCGATCGCTTCTGCATTGGATACATGGCGGTCCATGCGGACCGCGAGCGTCTTGATCCCTCTGATGAGCAGGAACGAATCGAAAGGTCCGAGGACGCCTCCTGTAGCGTTCTGAATGAATGCCAAGCGCTCCGCCAATGCATCATCCTTCACGACCACGAGGCCTGCGACCAGGTCGCTGTGTCCTCCGAGATACTTGGTCGCGCTGTGGACCACTATGTCCGCGCCGAGTTCGGGAGGCCTCTGTATGTAAGGCGTCATGAACGTGTTGTCCACTATCGAAAGCGCCCCGTGCCTGTGAGCGACCTCGGACACCATGCGGATATCGGTGACAGTCATGAGCGGATTGGCCGGGCTTTCGACGAGCACGGCTTTGACATCGGGAGCGAATTCCTTCTCCAGCATCTCCTCAGACGACGTGTCCGCGATAGAGTATCCGATTCCGAACCCGTTGAATATCTTGTCGAGCACGCGGAAGGTGCCTCCATAGACGTTCCTGGAGATGAGCACCCTGTCTCCGGCCTTTAGCATGGAGAGGACGGCGGTGATCGCCGCCATTCCAGAGCCGAACGCGAAGCCGGCAGTGCCTCCCTCCAATTCCGCGATAAGCTTCTCCAACGCTTCTCTGGTGGGATTGCCGGTTCTGCTGTATTCGTATCCTCTGTTGATCCCCAGTCCGTCCTGTCTGAATGTTGACGTCTGATAGATCGGTACGTTCACCGCGCCTGTGCGAGGATCGGACGAGATCCCTCCGTGTATGAGGGCCGATTCGATGCCTCTGTATCCTGTCATTCTTTCCTCCTCCTTGTTTTCTGTTCATGCCGTTCCATCGAGGATGTTCGGTTTGCCCGTGGCCCTGGCGACTACATCGGCCTCCAGCAGCATGGCCAGGGACGAGTCGGACGCCGATCCGAAGGTCTTCTTCCTGACGTCGGTCTCCACTGTAGGATCGGATGCGCCGGCCTTCCTGCTGAGTTCTCCCGCCAGCTCTTCCGCCTTCTCGATGGCGAAGGCCTCGGCCTCATGGTACGTCGGGAACTCCACGTTCCCTCCATCGAGGAACACGATGCTCCTGGGATCCGGACCTACCGAGCCCTCCGACGGTTGGATATGTATCGTCACGGTCCTGGAGACGGATCCAGATACGGCGCCTACTGCGTTTCCCACGTTGGAATCCGCAGGCAGGATCAGTTCCGTTCCGAATATCTCGGCGACCTTCGGCAGCCATGCTCCTACAGGGGCCCCGATGCCGATGATCGGCTTGTTCAGCGTGATCTTGACTCCGAAATCCAATCCTTCGCGTCCGGAGACGGCCTTGTCGACGAGATCGGCGGCTGCCGAATCCAGATCCTCGAATCCGCCGTCCTCCAGCATGAGGTCTTTCACCAGGCAGGTGGCGATCTTGCGGACGATCATGTCCTTCACGAGCCCGATATACTCATCCACTGGGATTCCGCATTTCTTGGCCAGGAATCCGACGGCATGTCTCGACGCCTCCGCGTCGTACTCCTCGTACGAGCCTTCGGCATGGAGGATGTCGGAAGGGGTCACGCCTATGCGTGTGACCAGTCCCAGCTTCTCCAGTCTCGAGGCGTTGAACGCGTACGGCAGAACTCCGAGTATCTCTCCTGCCTCTTCCAAGCTCTTGGGCTCGTCCTTGATGAGCTCGAGCAGCCTGATGTCGCATTCCTGGAGGCTCTCGGTGGTCAGCTTCTTGGCGGGAGTGAAGAACTCTGTGGGTTGGACCAGATCCTCGATCGTCGAGGTCTCGGCTGCTCTGTCGGGAGTCGATTCGTACACCTCGGCCAGCCTCTGGGCAACATGGGGCCATTTGGACGCCGCTATGCATACGGGGATCACGCGCACGGGCGTGAGCTCCGTACGCGTCCCGTTGACCACTATCCTGCTGTCGCCTCCGATCCCGTAGGTGGAGACCGCCGCGGCGAGGACCCTGGTCCTCTTGCCTCCGATCAGCGCACCCTCCTTCTCCAGACGGGGGAATCCCCCTCTCAGGACGCCGATGTCCGTCGTGGTTCCGCCGATGTCGATCATGATGGCGTCGTCGAGTCCGGTCAGGGCCTTAGCCCCGGTCAGGCTCGATGCAGGTCCTGACAGGACGGTCTCCACGGGCCTTTTCACCGCTTCCTTCTCGTTGATGACCGTTCCGTCTCCTTTGACTATCATCAGAGGAGCATCGATGCCGAAGGCGGACAGCGACCTGTTCACGGATGCTATCAGATCCGCGATCACCGGCGTGAGCCTGGCGTTCATGAGGGCCGTGGTGGATCTCTCGTTGAATCCGAGTCCCGAGGACAGTTCGTGCCCCAGCACTATGGGGACATCCAGTATGCCTCTGGCGATCTCGGCCACGCGTTCCTCGTGCTCCGGGTTCCTGACGGCGAGGTACCCTGTTATGGCGAGGGCGTCGACCTTGCCCTTCATCTCCTCTAATGCCTCGGTCGCTCCCTTCTCGTCCAGAGGCACCTTGATCCTTCCGCGCAGATCGTGGGATCCGTCGATGCGTCTGTAGATGTCGGCAGGCACGGTCTGATCGTAGTCGTGCCCTATGCATATGAGGCCTGCTCTGCATCCTTTCCCCTCCACGACGGAGTTCGTCGCCAATGTGGACGAGAGGGATACCAGTCCGATCTCCTTGAGCAGTTCCGGGTTATGTCTGCCGATGCTTCCGCTTATGCCTATGACCAGATCGTCCCTGGTAGTCAGAGCCTTGGCTCTGCTGAGGATCCTGCCTGTGTCAAGATCTGTTATCACGCTGTCCGTGTATGTTCCGCCTGTATCGATTCCCAATCCGTATGTCATTCCTTTCACCTCCCTGCAGATACCAGTCCTTCCGATGCGTAGTGCTCGTTCACCATGTTGCATATGCGATCCGCGAGTACCCTGTCTCCTACAGCTTTCGAAGGAGACGAGATGGGGAACTCCGAGTCGCATCTCGCGCATCTGACCTTCCTGCATCCCCTGCACGCGTCCGGGCATCCCCTGCATGCCACCGCCCTCGCGTAGACAAGCGAGAACCTGAATCCGCAGACAGGGCATTCCATCTTGGTGACGGAGTCCGTGGTCCCGTAGGAGAACCCCTTCTGCCTCATGGCCTCCATGTAGCTCATCGCGACAGGCTCCCGTATCTTCTGGCCGCGTCTGCGAATGCGGCTATGTTATCGATCTTGCATGTGTCGGACGGAGGGACCTCGCATCCGCTGGCTATCACATAGCGCGAGTTGAGGCCGCGTCTGCAGAGGGCCGTCTTGACCTCCTGGCATAGGTTCTTCACGGTCGAATCCACCTGCTGGACCGAGCCCTGCTCGAACAGCTGGGGATCCACGTTTCCTGCTACGAGGCAGTCGTCCGCGTATCCTTCGTCTATGATCTGCGCCGCCGTCTTCGATCCGTCGACCAGAGGGTAGTACGCCATCGAGTAGATCGAGGGCTTGAACTTCCTTATCTGCGTGTCCAGATGGGGGAGGTCTGCGCAGTTGTGGATCGCGACCGCCATGCCGTTCCTCTTGGTCTCCTCGTTCAGGAGAGGAGCGTACCTGTCTCCCTCCAGGTCTGCGTACTCATCGTCTCCTAGGCAGGAGTAGTTCCCCCACAGGTAGTCCCAGCATATCGCGGATGCACCGGTATCTCCCATGGCCTCCGCTACCTGGCGGCAGTACTCGGTGACGGTTTCAAGGCCCTTCTTCACCGTGGAGCGCTCAATCAGTGCGTCGTAGAACACCCGTTCCGCACCGCCGGCTTGCGTCAATACGAGCAGAGGTCCCTCCAGGAAGGCCGAATGGACGACCTCCTTGCCAATGGATTCGGCGACCAGGCGGGTCCCCTCGATCAGCACTCCCGTCCTTCCCTTATGGATGTCGGGCACCTCCAGATTCTCGTAGTCCTCGAGGGATTTTATCACGGGCACGTCCACCGAGGGTGTGCTCGATTCGTCGAATCTGACATGCGCGCCGAGGTCTCCCGCCAGCACGGACAGGTCCATCAGTCCGATGGAGAAGTCCAGATCGAAGGCCTTCTGGGCCGCGGTGAATCCTGCAGCGTACTTGGCCGGGTCCTGGCACCATTCCGCATATGTCATGGAGCCGTCTCCCACGAGACGACGGGATACTCCGCAGGCTATCGGGTACGTGCACAGTCTGTCGGCGGGGTCGTCGGCCAGTGCGGCAGACACTCTCTCGAGGTGGTTCATCTCGGGCATTCTCAAGCCTCCCTCAGAAGCCTTTGGACAGCTTCGTTGGCGTTCCTGTCCCAATAATCGGCGCCGATGTCCTTGGCGAACTGCGGAGATGTCGGCGATCCTCCGACGCATACAGTGACCTTGTCGCGGTAGCCGTCTTCCTCCAGCAGATCCAGGGTGTCCTTCATCTTCAGCATGGTGGTGGTCATCAGAGCGCTGAGTGCCACGTATTGGGATCCCGTCTCGCGGGCCGTCTCCGCGATCTCCTCCGCAGGCACGTCCTTTCCGAGATCGAATACATCGAATCCGCCAGCTGTCAACAGGGTGCGGTAGATGTTCTTCCCGATGTCATGGACGTCCCCTTCCACCACAGAGAGCGTCACCTTCCTCTTGTTGCGGACGTCCTTTTCAGGAATCGCGGGAAGGAGGATGTCCAGAGCTGCATACATGGCGTTTCCCGCACCGAGGAGCTGAGGCAGATATGCGCGGTGTTTGGAGTACAGGTCGCCTACGATCGTCATGCCCTTGAGAAGTCCTCCGTTGATGGCTTCCAGGGGATCCATCCCCGATTCCAGTGCTTCGCGGGCAGCAGCCTCGGCATCCGTCTTGCTGTAGCGTTCGACGGCGCTCGCAAGCCTTCCGATGATCTCTTCATTGCTCGTCATTTCAACACTTATTCCTATTCGAATACCATATGGTATCTTATTTTCTGATTCGACTAATCTGCTCCAAGTATTTGATTCTATTCCGAATTTTGACTATTTTACTATAAATTATAGGAAATATAATGGGTGATAAATGAGTTGTTTTGATAGGCTAAAATCATCAATAATGGTGCATAAATTGTGCTTAATTCCTCATATTAACATTGTTATCTAACAAAAAATAAACAAAATATTGATATTCTTTTTATACAATTTTTAATTATTTCCTAGTAAATTGTAGTATAAAATTTCGGCTCTTGAAACCATTTGTGCTGACCCGGGAACGACGTTCGGGCGCGCGCAATCTATTATAGCGAAGGGATCCATCGTGTGGGCATACTGAACGAGGTGGCCTCATGGATCAAAAAATCATAGATCAGATCGAAGCCGTAGTAGGTAGAGAGGGGTACTCCGTGGATCCCGCGGTCCTGTACACCTACGGATTCGATGCATCCATCTATCACCACACGCCGGACATGGTGGTGCAGCCGCGCACCACGGAGCAGGTCTCGGAGATCATGAAGATAGCATACGCCAACGAAATCCCCGTCACTCCCCGCGGTGCAGGAACGGGATTGTGCGGCGCCGCCGTGCCCATCAAGGGCGGCATCGTGATGGCGATGCAGAGGATGAACAGGATCAAGAAGGTGAGCGTCGGGGATGTATGGGTCGATGTCGAAGCAGGCGTCGTATACAACGATCTCAATGCGGAGCTCGCCAAGTACGGATTCTTCTTCCCTCCCTCTCCAGGTTCTGCGGAGGCATGTCAGATCGGAGGGATGGTGGCCACCAACGCCTCCGGTATGCGCGCCGTGAAATACGGAGCCACGAGGGACTTCGTTCTCGGCCTTACATTCGTCAAGGCCGACGGCGAGATAGTCCATGCAGGCACACACACCATAAAGGACTCGTCCGGGTACCAGCTGGCAAGGCTCATGTGCGGATCCGAGGGTACCCTCGGAATAATCACCGAGGTCACTCTGAAGCTCACAACCAAGCCGAAGAAGAGCGGTTCCTGTCTATGCACGTTCGATGATGTGGAGGACGCGGGAAGGTGCATCTCCAGCATCATCGCGAAGCCTCTGATCCCCGCATCCTGCGAGCTCATGGACAGCGTGAGCATCGAGGCGGTGAACAAGGCCAGGGGCCATCCGTTCCCGGATTGCGGTGCCCTGATAGTCCTCGAGGCGGACGGAGAGACGGACGAGATCGTGGATAGGGACCTCGCCATCATCGAGGAGGTGGCCAAGGCCCACAACGCCACATCCGTCACGGCCACAAGGGACAAGGAGCTCATAGCCAAATGGACCGACGGAAGGAAGTCCGTTCTCGCCTCGTTGGCGGCGATGAAGCCGGGCTGCTCCTCCGTGTCTCTTGCCGATGATATGGGCGTGTCGATCTCCCAGGTTCCCCAGGCTGTCAAGGCGTTCAAGGAGATCTCCGAGAAGTACAACGTCACCATCGCCACCTACGGCCATGCCTCCGACGGAAACCTCCATACCAAGATGGTGATAGATTCCACCGACGCGGACGAATGGGAGCGTGGGATGAAGGCGGTCGACGAGATCTTCGATTTCTGCATCTCCCTCGGCGGAACTGTCACCGGAGAGCACGGAGTCGGGCTGTCCAAGGCACCCAGCTTCATGAAGGAGAGGGCATCGGAGCTCTCTTCGATCCGTGCTATAAAGAGCGCCATGGATCCCAAGAACATCCTGAATCCAGGCAAGTCCGAGCAGTGGACCGGTCCATTCCTGGCCAATCTGAGATACCCATGCCCGGAGTACATGGGGCACAGTGCGCCCAGGTCCTCCGGAAGGGAGTGAGTAAACGGTTTCCGGAGGGCCGCGGCCCTCCCTCTTTATTTCGATCCCGGGCTTCAGGCCCAGTACAGCTCCGGCATCCAGAACCACATATAGGCCACTTCGAGAGCGGCGACGGCTATCGCTGCGACGTACAGCGGAATGCTCCACTGCCAGATCTTGGAGCCGTCCAACGGCGGGACGGGAAGCAGATTGAACAGCGCGAGGAACGCGTTCAGATTGGCCATCAGCAGGAACACGAATACCCACGGGGTATGATTGAAGGCGAAGAGCCCCGCGATGCCGACGAGCGCCAGGACGATGTTGACGCAGGGTCCCGCCAGACTGATGAGCGCGTTCTCCTTCTTGTCCGGATGGCCGTATATCATTACCGCTCCGGGTGCCGCGAACAGGAATCCGATCATCGAGGACACGAGGGTCACGACGAGGCCCAGAGGGAACATCCTGTACTCGGACCTCATACCCATGTTCTGCGCAGTGAACTTGTGTCCCAGTTCGTGGAGAAGGAAGCTGAATACGACGAGGCCCAGGCATGTCAGGAACAGCAGCGCCCATTTGGCCGCGGTTCCGTAGGTGTGCTCAAGGTACCATGGATACGTTCCGATACCCCCGTCCCTGTACAGCAGGACGAATGCCAGGGTCAGGACCAGCATGGAGATGGAGATGTCCGTCAACTCGTGTCTGCTGAAGCGGGATTCGCGTCTTCCGGGAGTGACGTTGATGAAGTCCTCCTTTGCCATGGACGGCGTGACATCATCACATCTTATAAAGAATGGCGAATGTAGTTCAGGCGATCGGAAATATGGCGGGAAATGCGGCGCATGGCAAGGAGATCCTCAGATGGTGCGATGCATGCGGAACTCTTCTTCTCGGGGATTCATGTTCCGACTGCGGATCTCCGGGCAGGGAGTTCAGGATAAACAGTCCCGGGGACATCCGCCCGTGCATGGGGGAGTCCGTGGATATGATCCTGTCTCTTTTCCGTGACGCGTTCGGAACGGATGCTCCGTTGAAGAACCGTGCGCTCTTTCTCAACAAGATCCCGGGGGAGGACAGGGCGGACGAGATCGTTGCCGGCGGCGCGGTCATCGGAGTTCTGCGCTACGACCTCCGCAGGAGGCGTCCGGTCCTGGACCTCAGGCAGTCCGGCGCGGAGCTCTTCGAGCCTGTAGCCACCAAGGGAGCAGTGAGGTTCTCGGGGATGTCCGGCCATCTCAAAGGCAAGTGCGTGCCGGGAGCCAATGTGACGGCATCGTCGGAGGGCATCCGCGAAGGGGATCCCCTCATCCTTCGCAAGGGTACCAAGGTCGGTCCGGGCGTGGCTCTTGTCGACGGATCGCTTATGAAGGACGCCGAACGCGCCGTCAAGATCCGCGATCTGAACGCTCCGTCCGGTCTGCAGGGGATGCGGCCCGCTGGCCTGGACGTGTTTGTCCGTTGCAACAGCGGGCATATCAAGCGCATACAAAGAACGGCCGTCCGGGAGATCAGAAGGTTCCTGGAGGAGGGCAATTCCGACAGGCTTCCGGTCACCGTTTCTTTTTCGGGAGGCAAGGATTCCCTCGCGGCATTCGCATTGGCTCGGGAGGCCGCGCCGGAGCTGGAGCTGATAAACATAGACACGGGCCTGGAGTTCCCGGAGACCGTCGAATACGTGGAGCGCTTCGCTAGGGTTCATCGTCTGAAGATCCATCAGGCGCGCGGAGAGAACGGATTCAAAGACAACGTGGATTCCTTCGGTCCTCCAGCCAAGGATTTCAGATGGTGCTGCAAGGTATGCAAGCTGGGCCCGGTCACCGATGTCATCGAACGCGATTTTCCTCGCGGGACGGTCACCGTCGAAGGCAATCGCAGATTGGAATCCTTCGCGAGGTCGCAGATCGGGTTCGTCACACGCAACCCCTTCGTTCCGAATCAGATAAATCTCAATCCGATACGCGCCTGGAGCGCTGCGGAGGTGTGGGCGTACATACTTCTCCACGATCTCGAATACAATCCCCTCTATGATCGCGATTTCGAGAGGATCGGATGCTATCTGTGCCCTGCCTGTTTGGAGAGCGAATGGAGGAACACCAAGAGGATCCATCCGGAGCTCGCCTCGCAATGGGACGCGTATCTGAAAGGCTATGCCGAATCCAGAGGCCTGCCTCCGGAATATGCGGAGATGGGATTCTGGAGATGGAAGGCGCTGCCGCCGAAGATGATCGCGATAGCCGACGATCTGGATCTGGATCTGAGGCCCAAGGCCCAACAGGGGCCGTCGATCAGGCTCACCAAGGGTGCGTCCCCTTGCGCGGCAGGAGGATTCTCCATAGAAGCGGTCGTCACCGTTCCGCGTCAGAGGGACTTCTCCTACACGGCCGATGCTCTTCGTACGATAGGCGATTCCAGATACTCCGACGACTACGAGATCGCGCTTCTCAGGCTTCCCATAGGGAGGGCCCGGTTGTTCGGAGGGGGGCAGGTCTCGGTCAATTCGCCTGATGCGTCCAATGCGAAGCGCGTGTTCGAAAGGGCCGTCAAGGCATTGATCAGGGCCATGATGTGCACGGAATGCGGAATCTGCGCCAAAGGGTGTCCGAGGCATGCCATCGTCATGGACGGGGGCATGAGGGTGGATCCCGGTAGATGCACATCCTGCGGAAGATGCGAGAAGTCGTGCATGGTCGTACATTACTACGACAGGCTCATGGAAGGTGCCGATCTCCAGGAACGCGTCCGTTGTCAGTCCAAGAGAGGATGCGGACGCATCTGAGTACGGAATGCTACGAATTCCCTTTCCTCTTGCAACGCATCTTTAAAATGCATGCTCCTATGGAAGTCCATGGATACGGTCATGGGAGTGGCGATGCTCATAGGCATCGCTCCTGCGCTGGCGCTCATGTTCTTGGGAACCAGGAACTACACCTATCCGAGAACGGAGCGTCCTTTCTTCAGCGATGCCTCGTTCTTCATGCTCTTCGTCGTGGGCATGGTGGAGGGGTCCGTCCTGTTCTTCGTACTGCGCATCTTCAATGCTCCATCGAGCATAGTCCTGATGGTTCTGATCGCGGTCGTTCAGGCGATGCTGATGGTGGTCACGATGAATCTCCGGCGCTATCGCGGCGTATCGGATTCGGTATTCTACGGTTTCGGGCTCGGACTCGGGAACGCGTGCGGGCTCTCGGCCGGCTTCTGTTATCTGATATACGGTTCCTTGGCGGATTCGGATGCGGGAATCGATGCATCTATCGTCTCTCTCGTTCTCATATCCGTGTCGATGGCCGCGATTCTGGGGTCCTGCGGAACCACCGTTGGAGAAGGAATCGCCAGGCACAGGGTGATGGAGTTCGCGCTGCAGGCGCTTCTTCCTCTCGTCGCGTACTATATGCTTCTCAGTGCCGCCATCATGAACGGAGACGAGGTCTGGTTCTATGCCTTCCTCGTGCTCACGCTCATCCTGTCCCTTATGAACTACTACTATGTGATGTGCAGAAGGCTTCCGATGATGGTTCGCGAGGTCCTGCGCATGGAAGGGAAAAGGAAACAGGATCCGAAGGATTGAATCGGACGCGATAGCATCCGGGGCGCGCTTCGTAGATGTATCCGCGGGCCAGCATGGCCGGCAGCATCTTCTCGGCGCGCTTCGGATCTATCTCCATCATATCCTCGACGGTGAATTCCCCTTTGATCCGCGACAGTCCCTCGGACATGACCTCCATGCGTTCGTCCATGTCCGACGACTGCTCGTAGCGATAGGCGAGGGATGAAAGCGGGTCGTCTTCCCTGATCCTTCTGCGCTTCTCCTCTGCATCCTTTTTCAGACCTTCGATCTCGTTTCCGGATGTGGCGTTCGCAAGAGCGGCCCGGATCTCATTCTGGTCCGTGGATTCCATGCATATCCTGATGCGGGATGTCTTCTCGGAGCATCCGCAATGGGGGCACGTGGACGACGAGACCGACCTGTCGATGAGCCGGGGCCTTCCGCAGGCTCCGCAGAGGACGAGGGCGAAGGTCATCTGTATTCGGTAAAGACGAGGGATGAGACGCAGCACCCGTAGTTGCCCTTGGGGATCTGCAGCTCCTCCGCTTCGAACTTGATCTCTCCGAATTCGACTCCGCGTATCTCCGCCATCTCCCTCATCTTGTGGTTGAGGATGTCTCTGAGGGAGTCGGCGGAACCGTGGATGTGGCCTTCGGCAACGTATCCGCCCTTTCCGTCCTTTCTGAACGCGTATGCGATTCCGGCCGCTATGGTCTCGCCCTCGCATCCTCTCATCTGGGCGAGGACGCAGTGCGTGACGGCCCCCATGGTCAACTGCTTGTAAGGGATCCTTACGGCTCCTTCCGGTATGACCGATGACACGGAGACGAGGTTCTGCTCTCCTATCCCGGCCTTGATCAGAGCCTTGTCGAACGCGTTCAGATCCGAGGTCGTGCTTATAGCGGATCCGCGGACGGTGTAGAATTTGGTAGGCACTAGTTCCATGGTATCATCCGTAGAGTATCGTATGGCTGTCGTCGTTGGCGTTCGCGTGTCCTTCGGAGGCCTTCTTCTTGATCTGCTCGGCTTCTTCCAGGAGGGGCTTGGGACTGAGCTTCAGCCCCTTGACCATCCTGCTCAGAGGCTCGAGGAATCCGACCGCCGAGCCAGGATCGGGCAGTCCCTGGTCGGCAGGACAGAGGATGGTCACGACGGACATCCCCATGCTTCTGCATTCGGCCATCATGATCCCGGAGAGTCCCTTGACCATGCCGTTGTCCAACCTGGTAAGGCCGGACTTGTCGACCATAGCGGATGCACGTGAATCGCTTCCGCAGACGACCATCTTGTCCTCGGGGCTGAGTCTCGGCATCCCTTCGAGGCAGATGACCTGGCGGCACCCCAGGTCCCTCAGGGAGCGGAGGACGGCTGTTCCGACCTCGTAGCAGTCCTCCGCCTTGGGTGCGAATTCCGCCGTGCAGACGAGCACGTCCCTTGCGGTCTTGGTGCGTCCCTTTCCGCCGAATATCCTGATAGGCGGGAAAGCGATTCCGTTCGCGATAATGCAGTACGGAGGCAATGTCTGGCCGTTGAGACCCACCTTCGGTTCCAGTCCCAGCTGTGTGATGCAATAGCTGGCCGTGATGGAGCTGACGAGTCCGACGCTCGGGAAACCGATGATGGCGACGGGATCGTCTAGCAACGAATTCTCATAGACATGAGCCTCTATCGTCATGCACCCTTCATGGCTGGCAAGATATTAAGGTGAATCGTCAATCCCGGTCGACATGAGCGATCGCATATCCAGCGCCTGCACTTCTGCAGGCATACCAGTGACGGTGGAACGTATTCCAGGCAGCAGAAGCGCCGGCTTCATGATAGGAGTCGCCACGGGGTCCAGGGATGAGACTCCGGAGATATTCGGGCTGTCCCACCTGCTCGAGCACACCGTCTTCAGGGAGACGACGTCGAGAAGCTCGTACCAGATGGCCAAGGAGATCGAAGGCGCAGGGGGCGAGATGAACGCCTTCACCGGCAGGGAGATGACGGCCTTCTACGGCATCACTATAAGCGAGACCGCCTCGACGGCGATGGACATGGTGGGCGACATAGTCGCCAATCCGCTGATCAACGACAATGATACCGAGCTGGAGAAGAAGATCGTGCTCCAAGAGCTCAGCATGATCGAGAGCGAGCCGGAAACCTGGATACACGACCTTTTCGAGAGCCAGCTCTGGAGAGGACATCCTCTGGGTCAGGACGAGGGAGGGGACAAGAAGGTAGTCGAGGGCCTTACATCCAGGGATCTTCGCACGTACTACGAGGAGAAGTATCTCGTCCCCAACATAGAGGTCTACGCCGCAGGCGATGTGGATCTCGAGACCACTGTGGAATGGGCAGAGAGGGCGCTCGACGGCAGAACCGGGGGGAAGAGGAACGTGAGGAGCGCTCCATCGATCCCGGAGTCCGGATACAGATACGTCAAGACCGACACGGATCATCTCCAGGCGGCCATAGGATTCCCCGGATACGACGCGTCGTCCGCGGACCGTTCGGCATTGACGATGCTGGCCGCCGTCCTCGGGTCGGGCACGTCCTCCAGGCTGTTCCAGTCCGTCAGGGAGAAGAAGGCGCTGGTGTATTCCGTCTATGCCACGGTTTCGCAGAACAGCGATGCCAGTTCTTTGGCCACGTACATGTCGTGCACCGAGAAGAACGTGATGGAGGCCATGAAGACGGCCACCGGCGAGTTCGGAAGATTGATCAGTGAAGGGCTGGAGAAGGGAGAGCTCGACAGAGCCAAGAACCTCATCAAGGGGGCTAACGTGAGGGGCATGGAGAGCACCGAGCACAGGCTGTACCGGCTCGGAGTGAACCATATGCTGAACGGTTCCGAGGAGTCTTTGGAAGAGAGGCTGGCCAAGATCGACGCCGTGACGGACGAGGACGTCATGAGGGTCGCAGAGGACGTGCTCCGCTTCGATAGGATGAATGTCGTCGTCCTGGGCAAGGCAGGACGCGCCGTATCGAAGATGGATCTCTCGGAGATCGGATTCCGAGGTCCTCCCGTCCGTCGATGAGGCAGTCGAGCCTTTGCGGGTTCCGATTACGTGGAGGACCGCTTCCACCGCGCTTGCGACCGAGCCTGCCACCGCGGGAGTCATCTCCTCGGTGACGGTGCTCATATCCTCGACCTCTATCGCCACGAAGTCCACCGTCTCAGGCATGAGGTCGGGGTCCATCATCCGGCCGATCTTGATGCCGGTCGGAAGGTTCACATCGTGCGTAGGGGTGTCGGCGATCACGCTGTCGAAGTAGGCCTCGTCGAATATCATCACGGTTCCGGGCCCGTGCTCTCCCGTCATCACGGCGTCGACTATGACTGCATGGGAGTAGCCGTGGATCACAGGAAGTATGTCTATGCCGCCGATGGCCTCCTGGAAGCAGTCCACGTCGGGGAGGTCCATATCGTCGATGGCCTCCGACACCTTCAGACCGACCGCGTCGTCGCACATGATGGGACTTCCCAGTCCTACCACGGCGGTTCTTCCGTTCCCCTTCATGGATATCCGTATCCCTCCATTCGTATAATACGCAACGCAGGGTCGCTCGATGGACGAAGCCACGTCGCGGAGGGCGGCGACGGTATCAGAACGAGCTCCCGAGTTGTCGATGACGATCCATCCTTCGGACATGGAGAGCATACGCCTCCTGGTCCTGCGCAGCTTCTCGGTCGTCTCGAACGTCTCCAGCTCACCTCCTCTGGCGAGGATGCGCTTCATCGCGGTGTCCTCGTCGACGTCGACGAGTATCCTGACGTCTGGCTTCGGAAGCACGGAATCGAAGATCCTGTACGCCAGATTCGCCGGCCCGTCCGGAAGATAGGCGACGGCCATGATGTACCGGACGAATACCACGTCGTCGTATCCTTTGCAGCGTTTCATCGCGGCGACTGAGCGCACAACATCGGTCACATAGAGAACGATCGCGGCGACGGTGGCCATGCGGTTCTCCTTTTCGAGGAGAGAGGCTTCCAGCCTTCCCAGGCGTGTGGACCTGTTCGGATGCTCGACGAGCTTCACCCTCCTGCCGCGGGACGATAGGATCTCCGTCAGGTCTCTGGATGCCGTCGTCTTGCCGGAGCCGTCCGTTCCGTCGATGACGATCCACGCCATGGTCAAAGTCCCAGAAGGGCCATGGACGCGGCCACGGCGAGAGGATTGGCTATATTGTCGAGTTGACCGGGGCACAGCATCTCGACGACAGATGAAACCGCCCCTGCGATAATGCAGCAGAGCGGTGCAGGGATCAGAGGGTCCGTGCAGCCGTCGTATAGTCCGCAGGACGCGAGCCATCCGTAGATCGCGATCACCGCCCCTGCCGCCAGAGATGTCGATACGAGAACAGCCAACGATCCTTCCGCGGTCTTGTTCCCTACGACCGCATGTCTTCCGAAGCGTCTTCCGATTATGCTGCCGGCCGCATCTCCGAAGGTCATGGCGACGATTCCGATCGTCGCGGCCGTCCAGTGATTGTCGAAGAAGAACACGATCAGGATGCCTATGCTCAGGACGTAGAGCAGCAGCCCTGTGCGGTGTCCCATCCCGTTGGAGATCTCTCCGAGGTCCGAGGAGGATATCATGTTGCCGTCGAACATGGCGATGAAAAGCAGGATCGCGAAGGGAACCACGAAGAATGCCAGCATGATCCATCCTTCGCTGAAAGCCCACCAGACGAACACAAAGAATCCGACACCGACGTGGACGATCTTGCGACTGTCGAGACGACCGCCTTTTCTCTTGACGTGTATAGAGAGCGCCAGAGACGCCGCGATAATCGCATAGACCGCCAACAGCGCCGTAACGTCCTGGATATCCATCCTGTATCCTCCGTGAGGGATGCCGATGGCTAGCGAATATATAGCGGATGACCCCGCCCCTCGCACGGCAGGCAGTCATCTATATCCGAGGACGCGATTCGCCGTTCTGATGCAGATCAGGGCCGTATGCTCATTGACCGTGAACGGGAAGACCGTCACGTCACGTCAGCTGGAAGCTCTCCTCGCCGTGGAGGAGACCGGCAGCCAGACAGCTTCCGCCCGTAAGCTGGGCATATCAGTCCCGGTGATCCACAAGTATCTGTCCGGAATCGAGGAGGCGGCGGGGTCCCCCGTTCTCGTCACGACGCCGGCGGGGTCGACGCTTACCGATGAGGGCCGTGAGATCGCGTCGGTGGCCAGATCGATGTCGTATCGTTGCGACAGGAGGCGTCAGTTCACCATATGCTGCAGTCCTGTCATGGAGGACGTGGTCCTGTCCGTGGTGTCCGCTCTGAAGATGGGGGATGCGAACGTCGTGGTATCCTGCGACGAGTACAACATCCGCATGCTGCGCGAGGACCGGGCAGATGTGGCGATAATCGATGATCCGTTGTATCTCTTCGATGCGGAGGAGTTCGAGATGGACGAGATAGGATACATGGGCATGGTCATGGTCGACAACGGTCCGTCCTTCATCAGGTACAAGTACGGTGCGCAGAGGGTCGCCTATATGTATCTCGACACGGAGAGGCGCCAGTATTCAGTGGATTCGGAGACGTTCTCCCTATCCGAGCTTCTGGGTTCGAACAAGAGCTTCTTCATAGACGAGTATCTGCTGACCAGGAGGAACCTGAGGATCAAGAGCGCCGTGGATTCCGGAATGCTCAAGCATGCGATAACCGCGCTCTACAGGGATGAGTCGAGGAACGTCTCCAGGCTCATTTCCGCGCTCAAGGCCAGACGTTTGTGAGATTAAGGTTTACCATAATGGATAACACCATGTGGCAGGAACCTGTTTCTTTTAAATACGATGATTGGAGTCCGAAATCCGGATATTATGGTCGCACCCAACCCGGATTTCTACAACGAAATCGTTGCTGCCGGAGCAGGAGACGTAGCCCTCTGCTTCCAGTGCGGAACGTGTACCGCCGGATGCCCCTCCGGGAGGAGGACATCCTACAGGACCAGGAAGCTCATGAGGATGGCCCAGCTCGGGCTCAGGGAGGAGATCCTCGCCAGCGAGGAGCTGTGGGAGTGCAGCACCTGCTACACCTGCGTCGAGAGATGCCCCAGGCAGGTCCCCATCGTCGACATCGTCATCTCCCTCAGGAACCTCGCCGTCGCCGACGGCCACATGTACGCCAACCACAAGGCGACCGCCAAGAACCTCGCCAAGTACGGGCACACCGTTCCTGTCAAGGACGAGATCACCAAGCTGAGGGAATCCCTCGGACTGCCCGGAGTTCCCCCCACCGTCCTGGCAAACGAGAAGGCCAAGGCGGACCTCGACAAGATCCTGTCGATCACCGGATTCGATTCCATCACCAAGGAGTGATCAAGATGGCTAAGTACGCATTTTTCCTGGGTTGCATCGCCCCCCTCAGATACCCCGGTATCGAGAAGTCGACCAGAGAGGTCTGCAAGGCCCTCGACATCGAGATCGAGGATCTCAACGATGCCAGTTGCTGCCCCGCGCCCGGAGTCATCAGGGCCTTCAACAAGAAGACCTGGCTCGCCGCGGCCGCGAGAAACCTGGCTCTCGCAGAGCAGAAGGGCCTCCCCATCATGACCGTCTGCAACGGATGCTACGGCACTCTCTTCGACGCGGCCCACGAGCTCAACGGCAACCCCGAGGCTCTCGCCGAGGTCAATGAGGTCCTCAAGCAGATCGGCATGGAGTACAAGGGAACCACCGAGGTCCACCACTTCGCCGAGGTCCTGTACAAGGATGTCGGAGTGGAGGCCATAAAGGCCAAGGTCACCAACCCTCTGAGCTACGAGTGCGCCGTCTTCTACGGATGCCACTTCCTCAAGCCCAGCGCCATCAAGAAGATCGACGATCCCGAGAACCCCCACATCCTGGACGACCTCGTCGAGGCCACCGGATGCAAGAGCATGCCCAGGCAGCAGAAGATGCTGTGCTGCGGTGCCGGCGGAGGACTCAAGGCAGCCTTCGGCAATGTCGCCAAGGAGTTCACCAAGACCAATCTCGAGAACATGACCGCTTCCGGTGCCAAGTACATCATCGATGTCTGCCCGTTCTGCCACCTGCAGTTCGACGGCACCCAGAAGGAGCTCGGCTACAGCATGCCCGTCCTCCACCTCTCCCAGCTCTTCGGACTCGCGATGGGCATGAGCGAGGCCGATCTGGGACTCTCTGCGCACATTACGCCGGTCGTCCTCTGATGATCGAGAGGGGGTCCGCCCCCTCATAAAACCCCTTCCATCTTCTCCTCATTCCTCTTCGCTTCTCTGTCCGTTCCAGTTCGGGCCTGTATCCCTCTTTGTCGGAACTTTTAGTTTTTTAAGGTTAAATTCAAATAAAAGCGGTATCAATCCAATAAGGATAATACTATCCTTATTAAGATAACGTCAGGATGTCTGGCTCATATCTTCCGATATGATTTCCGCTTTGAATAGACTTTTATATGTGCCCTGAATCGGAGATGCCAGTAACAAGGAGCTGCAAGATATGGCAGGCGCATCCGTTGCATCCAAGAAGGCCAAGGCGAACGCCGGCGGCCGCAAGGTCAAGGACAAGTGGAAGGCGAAGGAGTGGTACACGATCCACGCCCCTCGCATGTTCAACGAGGCGGAGATCGGAGAGACTCCCTCTGCGGATCCCGAGTACGTCATCGGACGTACCGCGGAGGTCACCGTTCAGGACCTCACCGGGGACTTCTCCAAGATGCACATCAAGCTGAAGTTCAGGATCGTCTCCGTCGACGGCCACGACGCCAAGACCGAGTTCACCGGTCACGACCTCACCAGCGACTACGTCAGGAGGCTGACCCGCAGAAAGAAGACCAAGACCGACCACGTCGTCGATATCGTCACGAAGGACGGCTTCTCCTACAGGATCAAGACCATGGCCATCGCCGACAAGCGCATCCAGTCCTCTCAGGAGGACGCCATGAGGCGCGTCATCGGAGAGACCCTCGTCAACATCGGCAAGGAGGAGACTCTTTCCCAGGTCGTCAAGGCCATCGTCTCCGGAGATCTCGCCAAGGATCTCGCCAGGGCGTGCCGTGTCGTCATCCCCATCAAGAGGATCGAGATCCGCAAGTCCGAGGTCAAGGCTGTCGGAGACTCCGAGCCCGAGTCCATCATCCCCGAGTCCGAGATGGTCGTTCCCGAGCAGGAGCAGGTCGCTACCGAAGAGGTCCCCGTCGAGGAGGCTTCCGAAGAGGCTCCTGCAGAGGAAGCACCTGTCGACGAGAAGGTCGAGGAGTGATTCTTCATCCGACCCTTCGCGGGTCGGTTAAACCTCTTACTTTTTATCAACATCGATTCAGGGGTCCTGTTCCGGAGCCAGGGTATCATGAGTGGACCGAACAGGAATTCGCATGTCCGTCCATTTCGTCGAGATCCGGTGGCATTCGAATACCGTTTAAGGTTCTCGACGTCTGTCGTTCACGCAGTTCGATAGGATATGCTTATCTACTAGAAGTAAATGGGGAGTTCAAGGCCGGGGTGGCTCAGCCTGGTGGAGCGTCGGACTCATAGGGTTCTGGTCTAACAGACCTCTTCCAGGGAAATCCGAAGGTCAAGGGTTCGAACCCCTTTCCCGGCACCATTCATTTTTCCGATAATCAGTGGCTTTTGTTGTATCGTTTATATATGATTCCCATGAATCGAAGTTCCATGAGGCTCATAATATACACCGGCAAGGGAGGAGTGGGCAAGACCTCCACTTCCGCCGCCACTGCGTACAGATTGTCGCAACTGGGGTATCGGACCATCCTGATGAGCACCGATTCCGCGCATTCTCTAGGTGATTCGCTCGAGGTCCGTCTCGGAACGGATATCACCCGTGTATGCGACAACCTCGATGCATTGGAGATCGACATCATCCATGAGATGCGCACCAAGTGGAAGGACATCCAGGACTACATCGCCGCGTTCATGCTCTCTCAGGGCATGGGAGAGATCTCGGCGGAGGAGATGGCCATCGTCCCGGGCATGGAGATGATCGCGGCGCTGTTCTATGTCAACCTCTTCGAAGAGAAGAACATGTACGATGTCGTGGTGATGGATACGGCTCCCACCGGCGAGACGCTGAGGCTGCTCAGCTTCCCTGATGTGACGAACTGGTATCTGGACAGGGCCTTCCCGATGATCAGGAGGCTGATGCGCATAGCCAAAGCCACCGTCGGGAAGTTCACGGACATCCCGATACCGTCCGACGAGGTTCTGGAGAGCGTGGAGGACATAAAGGACAACATGTCGCGGGTCAAGGGCATACTGGAGGATCCGCAGAGGACCAGCGTCCGCCTGGTGCTCAATCCCGAGAAGATGGTGATTCGCGAGACCATGCGCGCCTACACCTATCTGAGCCTGTACAACAAGAACGTCGAGGCATTGGTCGTGAACAGGCTCCTTCCTCTGGAGGCGGGGGATACGGAGTTCTTCAGGGATAAGATGAAGGAGCAGGATGAGAACATGTCCTTCATCCACAGCGCCTTCGATCCGATGGAGATCAAGACATGCTATATGATGAGAACGGAGCTTCGCGGGCGCGACAAGCTGGGGCAGATGGCCGATATGATCTTCGGCGATGAGGATCCGGCCAAGGTCTACTCGAAGTCGAGCCCTCTGGGCTTCGAGACCGTCGACGGATATCCCGCATTGACGATACGCATGCCGTTCGTGGAGAAGAAGGATGTGGAGCTGTTCAGGCTGGATGCATCCACTCTCATGGTCCACGTAGGCAGTCAGAAATGCAACATCCAACTGCCGGACGTCCTTTCCCATTCCGACATCTCCGGGGCAGAGTTCAAGGATGATAAGCTCGTTATAAGATTCCAGAGGCAGGCATATGACCAGCGAAGAGGAGTTCGAGGCCTTCATAAGGCAGAACAGGGACCTCATAGAGAGGATGATCGATCTCCAGAGAGGAGCTGTCCGCGGGTTCACTGATTCGGAATCCGAGGCGGCCAGGGAGGTCCGCGACCGCGTGCACGACCGTGTCGACTACGGGAGGTCCAGAGCGGAGGACGCCGCACGCGCCTTCATGGGCATGGTGACGGACCCCGAAGTCCAGAGGCATTTCATGAACATGGGCATGGAGTTCATGATGGGGATGTCGGCTCTCATGTCCAAGGCTCCGATGCCGGATTTCATGAAGGACGGCATCTCCAACACAGAATCCGGATTCCGCAATGCCGCCTGCAGATCGAATGCCGATTGCAGCGCCAGGGCGGGTCCGAAGAAGGTGGATATCGACATATCCGCGGATTCCGACGACAAGGAGCCGACCGACGACGTCTTCAAGCATGTCGGCGAGCGATTCCGATACGGCACGGGACGCTGTGGCTCTGGCCAGGGCCTTCGTGGAATCGGAGGTCCTGGGCGTCTCCCCTTCTCCTCGTCCGGACGAGCGCTTCTCCGAGAGGCGCGGAGTCTTCGTGACGCTGTCCTCATTTCCGTCGGATGCCCTTCGCGGGTGCATCGGATTTCCAACTCCGGTGCTGCCGCTGGGAGAGGCATTGGAGGAGTCCGCAAGGGCGGCTTGCCACGATCCCCGCTTTCCAGATCTGGCTCCGGAGGAGCTTCCGCACATCGTCGTGGAGGTCACGATGCTGTCGATCCCTCGTCGCATCATCGCATCCTCTCCGGAGGCCATCGAGGATTTCGTGGAGATCGGCAGGGACGGGCTCATGATCGAGCTTATGGGCTTCAGGGGGGTGCTGCTTCCCCAGGTGCCTGTCGAGAACGGATGGGATGCAGGGACGTTCCTGGAGCATCTCTCGCTGAAGGCGGGGCTTCCGCGCCATGCGTGGAGGGATCCGCGTGCCGTATTGTTTTCCTTTTCCGGAACCATATGGAAGGAGCCGTATCCTGGCGGAACGGCGGAGGAGTACCATGGATGATATAGAGACGGTGATCGAAGGCAGGATGCTCGTAGACGGCGAGCTGGGATATGCGCAGGTCGGCATATCGGAGGACGGAAGGATAGTCGCCGTCGGAAGATACGTCTCCGAAGGAGAGCGGAGGGTGGAGCTTGGAACCAGCGAGATGCTGCTTCCGGGATTCATCGACCCTCATGTACATCTCCGCGATCCGGGGATGACATGGAAGGAGGATTTCGGCACGGGAACGCTCGCTGCGATCCATGCCGGGGTCACCTGCGTGTACGACATGCCCAATACGGCACCTCCCGTGGTCGATCCCGACACCTTGCTTTCGAAGAGCAGGGCCGTGCGCGGTCGTGCATTCACAGACTACGGTCTGTTCGCGGCCGTGACTCCCGGTATCAACGCCCGTATGCTAGCCCCTTATGTCGTGGGTTTCAAGCTCTTCATGGGATCCACCACGGGCAACATCCTTCTGGACGACGACGAGGAGCTCGTTCCAGCGGTCGGGGACGCTCTCTCGACGGGAAGGCGCCTGAGCGTCCACGCCGAGGACGATCATCTGATATCGAAGGATGAGGAGCGCTGCTGCAGGGATCACATGCGCAACAGACCTCCTGAAGCCGAATGGAATGCGATATCGCGTCTTGCGGCTCATTTCAAGGGCAAGGCGATCAACATATGCCATGTGACGACCGAGGATGGTCTGGACTTGGCCAAGGCCGCGGGATTCACCACGGAGATCACGATGCATCACATGACCTTCGATGCAGACGGTCATCCGAGTGCGGAGTACAAGGTCAATCCTCCCATACGCACATCCGCGGTCAGGGATGCCCTCCGCAGAAGGTTCCTGTCGGGCGGGTTCGATATGATCGGCACGGACCATGCGCCCCATACCGCCGAGGAGAAGTCGAGGCCGTTCCAGGAGGCTCCGTCAGGGATACCCGGAGTCGAGACCACCATGCCCATCGTCATGGAGAGCGTGCGCAGAGGAGACCTCCCTATTTCCGAGGCCGTCCGCATGGGCGCCTCCGAGCCCGGGTCGCTGTTCCAAGTCGGAAAGGGCAGGATAGCGCCGGGATATGATGCCGATTTCGCCGTCTTCGATATGAGGCGGTCTGTCGCGATCGATGCAGGTCGTCTCCACAGCAGATGCGGCCATTCCCCATATGGCGGATTCGATGCCGTGTTCCCCAAGACGGTCGTCGTCAGAGGAAGCATTCAAGTAGAGGACTGGGAGTTCTGCGGCGAACCGATTGGGAGGAACGTGCGTGGATTACGAGGTCGACTATTCCGAGATCGCAGGAAGGCTTGTGGAATGCCCGCCGGAGTGCGGGATGTGCTGCCTTTGTCAGCCGGAGGTCCTTCCGAGCGAAAGGCAGTACTTCAGGAAGAACCATCCGAAATGCCTCGTCATGTCTCGCGGCCCGGAGCAGTACACGGCTCTGGCTCTGAAGAAGGGCAGAGGGTCCTGCGTATTCCTCGAGAACCGCAGATGCACGATCTACGACCATCGCACGACCTACTGTCGCCAGTATCCGTACCATCTGTACGCCAGCGACAGGCTCCAGGTCGAGCTTGATCTGTCGTGCAGAGGCGTATGGACCGGAAAGGGGGTCGGCGCATTGGACGAGGCCAAGGCTATCGTGGCCGCCGCCGAGGGAAGGATAGGCTCCTCCATGGCGAGATCCAAGGCCGTCTATTCGGAGTTCTATGCCAATTGCAGGGAGGCGGGCGTGATGACGGACCCTTCGGGCCTTCGCATGTCCGTATCGGAGAACCTCTCCATGTTCACGGATCCCGGATACCTCACGCGCATCATGGACATGGTCCAGATGGAGCCTAGCATGACCATACGCGGCATGCGTCCCGATCCCAAGCCCGACATGGATGCGCTCGAGGAGGCCGGTATGGAGTCCGCCATGGAATCGATGGCCTCGCAGGATCCTCTCAGCGTCCCGGTCTATTGCGACAAGGATTGGAACTGGAACATGTTCATGGCCGTCGACGGGACCATCGAATGGATGGTCATGGACGATGACGGGGAGCTCCACCACAAGCGCTTCGCGGAGCAGCAGGACATACGCCTGAGGTTCCCCGACGAGAACGGGGCCAAGCTCCTCGCCTCCTACGTATCGACGTTGAACGGAAGAGACAGCTTCATGGGAAGCGTGTTCGCGGCCATGGATCAGAACGGATACGAGGACGACATGTCCAACTCCTACTACGGCAGCATGGCGGTGACCGTGATGGATCTCCTGTGGAGGATGTCGATGCTCGATCACTTCATGGGAACAGGCAACGGAGAGGAAGGGGTCCGCGAGGCCATAATATTCTACGACATGGATCGTCTGGATGCTCCGACCATAGGAGCGTTCATCTGATCCGCGTGCGCGATACCTTCTTATAACCCCTGCGTATTGGAGCGCGTAGTAGCCGTTGGGATATCCCGCTCCATGCGGGGAGAGTACGGCATTCACGTTCATTGGAGTGATGATCATGGGAAAGGGAACACCGGCACAGGGAAAGCACAACAAGTTCAAGACCCACATCCCCTGCCGCAGGTGCGGGAAGCGCGCGTATCACGTCCGCAAGGGCGTTTGCGCCTCCTGCGGATACGGAAAGACCACGACGATTAGATCCTACGGTTGGGCGAAACTGCGCAACTGATCTCTGGCGGCGATCTTGGATGACGGGGCCGAAGCACAGCTGCGGCGTCGTCGGCATAAGTGCCGACTACGACGTCTCGCCTTCGCTGTACACGTCGCTCATGATCATCCAGCATCGCGGCCAGGAGAGCGCCGGCATCTCTGTTTTCAACGGCGCCTCCGTCGAAACACTCAAAGGATTGGGTCTGGTCAACAATGCTCTTCCGCGCGAAGAGGTGTCCAGGCTTCTGGGCCATGTAGGCGTCGGCCATGTGAGGTACGCCACTACCGGTTCCAAGAGCGTCGCCAACGCGCAGCCGTTCTCGGTGATGACGAATTTCGGGACCGTCGCTGTGGCGCATAATGGCGATATAACCAATTTCTCTGTTCTCAAGGACAAGTACATGAAGGAGGGCTGGACCTTCCTGACGGATTCCGATAGCGAGCTGGTCACAAAGCTTCTCGGAAAGTACATGTCTATGCAGAATGACCCGGTAAAGGCCATAAGAGCAACCATGGGTGAGCTCGATGGTGCGTATGCATTGACGATACTCATCGACAAGAGGCTGTTCGCCGTTCGCGATCCCTATGGGTTCAGGCCGCTCTGTCTGGGAAAGCTCGACGGAGGATACATCGTTGTATCCGAGAGCGCGGCGATCGACGCTCTGCACGGGGATTTCGTGCGGGACATCGAACCCGGGGAGATATGCGAGATCACGCAGGACAGTTTCAAGATGTATCCCGCCGTCGCGCAGCACCCCAAGGCCCACTGCATGTTCGAATGGGTGTACTTCGCCAGACCGGATTCCGTGATGGACGGGGTCGGAGTCTACGAGGTTCGCAGAAGGATCGGGATGATCCTTGCCAGAGAATGTCCTGCCGATGTCGATCTCGTCATGCCGGTTCCGGATTCCGGTCGTGCGCATGCGATCGGCTATTCCGCGGCGACGGGCGTGCCCTATGAGGAAGGGTTCATGAAGAACCGTTTCGCCGAGAGGACGTTCATCATGCCGGATCAGAAGCAGAGGGAGGCCGCTGTCTCCATGAAGATGAATCCGATCCGCAGCACGGTGAACGGGAAGAGGATCCTCATCGTCGATGACAGCATCGTCAGGGGAACGACTCTGAAGAAGCTGGTCTCGATGCTCCGTCGTGCAGGTGCCAAGGAGGTCCATGTCAGGATAGGATGCCCTCCTATCATCGCACCGTGCTACTACGGAGTGGATATGAAGACCCGCGATCAGTTCATCGCCACCAAGCACACGGTAGATCAGATATGCGAGATCATCGGAGCCGATTCTCTGGGCTACATCAGTCTGGAAGGTCTCGTCGAAGCGATAGGCATCGAGGAGAAGGACCTGTGTCTGGCTTGCATCAATAACAGGTATCCCACCTGCATTCCCGGAGAGGTACATCGTTTCCAGGCCCAGCTCCATAACAATTTCGGTCCTTCCTTGAATCAAAAGAATTAAATACTCGGTATCTATCCCTCATTTATCCACTGGGCAGGTAGATCAGTTGGAAGATCGCTACATTGGCATTGTAGAGGTCGCGAGTTCGAATCTCGCCCTGTCCACCTTCTTCCTTCTGTTCGTATCTCGATTGGAGCATTCGTTTCCTGGCTTGCCCATTTCGGTCATGGTTCCGTCTCTGCCGATCTGTTCGGTCCATTGTCTCCTGTTGCTGAGGAAGGGGATTATGCCGTCTCCGCTGTTCATCAACAGTATCGTCCCTTCGTCTTCCATCATGTTCAGGATCTTCCTGGTCTTGCGTGGATCCAACCCAATCAGCGACGATATCCTCTCCGAATCTATGGCGCCGTTATATGCCAAGCATTGGATGATATTGCATCTTATTCCCTCGTCGATGCTTTTCATCATAAGCTTGTTCGGGAGCACCGAGCATGTCCGGTCGTTCTTGAATTCGAAGGAAGGATGATACTAGCTTCCACGGAAGGAGTTCATCACGCCTGCGATTCCTCTGATCTTCGGATTCTTCAGACCCAATGATGATACCACTTCTGCAAGCAGAGGGTTCCGTGTTCTCTCACGATAGCTTCCTCCGGTTCTCAGCAGTCCGCCCGGTGATTCCACGACAATCGAATAGGGCCGGATATCCAGCACTATAGGGGAGGGATCGCAGTAGCTCCTGTGCTCAACCGCATTTAGTACTATCTCGTTCAATTCCAATGCAGGGATCAATCCGTTCCTTTCAGTAGATCTGCACAATGAGGCCACCCTTCTTGTGACATCATCGATTTTCAATGCTAGAGGACCTTGGATTGTATCCAACAGCTTTCCTTCGTGTCTGATTTCGAAATACCATGGACTCTGATCGGACAGCATGAGCGCCAGATTGTTCCATGAGGAGTTCTCGTTCTTGAGCATCCTGAACGGTGGAAGCAGGATCCCTTTCCTCGTCGTCGCAGCTTTCAAGAGATTGAAGCTGAGGTCTTGGCAATTCGATGCTTCTAGTTCGATTGCATTCTAACCTTTAATAAGCATATAATATAGACTATGGTATTAGTATTTCAATATTATTATGTTATATCCATTGGTTGCTACGCAGTCTTTCTAATAAGCCGATATCATACGGAGCTACATGGATGGGAATGACATCTCTCAATATGTCATGGACAACCTCCCTCAGGTCATCCTGCTCGTAGGAGGCGTGTTGGCGATATCCATCGCTCTGACATATGTTAAGGACAGGGATTCATGGAAATACAAGATTCTGACAGCGATCGGGCTGATATTCGGGATCATGATGGCTGTTGTCGCGGTGGAGAAGTACGGGGAATGGAGATTGTCCACAGCGGTGATCATCGCTGTCGCAGCATTTACTCTCATCATCCGTCCGTTCCGCCAGGTCCATTTCGCAGCGATTCTGGCTCTGCTCGTCATGGTGGTCGTCTACATGGCATTGGGAGGCGTCTCCACTGTCGGAGACATAGATATCAGCTTCCTAGCGGAGAATCCCGCACGCGTCATCGTGGCGTTCATCATCGGAGCATTGGTCTATGCCATGTTCAATTTCGCAGAGGCCATCGTGAAGATGTTCGGAAAGGCATTGAACTGCTGGCCTCTCCTGTTCGTTCTGGGCTGCGTCTGCATCGTCGAAGCCGTTCTGATGTTCACCGGCAATGGGTCCATCGCCGATTACATTTCGACGAATCGAGTTCTGCGATCGATATGAGAGATCGGGGGAGGAAGAAGACACCTCCCCCTTGAAACGATTTATTCGGTTGTTATGGTAGATATAGTCAATCACATAACTTTTTAGGCAAAAGGTCGATAAAAAGATCGATCCAA
>ERZ808258.66-NODE-66-length-55070-cov-19.801800_pt1 | contig 55070 bp, 58 predicted proteins | sample MGYA00521280_ERZ808258 | MGnify/ENA primary metagenome ERZ808258 (study PRJEB31516, sample SAMN03275585) | gut metagenome | biome: mammalia-associated habitat; material: feces | host: Papio cynocephalus | place: Kenya | collected 2012-07-19 ...
CTTATATTTTTCTCCGGCGGTATATTTTTGAAAAACAAATTATATTTTCATAGGGTATGGAGAGTGATTTATAGAGCCCCTTAGCCCCCGGTAGTTTATCTCCTTTCGCTGCCGTTTAAAAATTCTATAAATCACTGCCTATACTCTATGAAAGTAGGTATAAACTCAACGAAAGGGGGTATAAACATGTGTGCAAGAAGAAAGAAAGACGTTGAAACTAATACTGAAAAACGTATAAGACCAGCTATGACACCAGAAGCAAGAGAAAATCAGCTAATAGCTTTGGCTGTAGACCTTGCTGAGAAACAATTAATAGAAGGGACAGCGTCTTCTCAAGTAATAACACACTATTTAAAGCTCGGAACGACCAAAGAAAAGATCGAAAGAGAGATTCTGGAGAAGCAGAAAGATTTGATAATCGCAAAAACCGAGAATTTACAATCAGCAAAACGTATAGAAGAATTATACACTAATGCATTAAAAGCAATGCAAACCTATTCGGGAAGTTTGAATACCAATGAAACATTTGATGAGGATGAAGACTATGATTAGAACTTATGAAGAGTTATCAAAGTGTCAAACATTCATACAAAGATTTAATTATCTGAAATTAGGCGATAAAGTTGGTAAAGAAACATTTGGTTATGATAGGTATATCAATCAACGTTTCTACAAAACACCGGAATGGAAGAAATTGAGAGATGAAATAATAATACGAGATGACGGTTGTGATTTAGGTCATCCTGATTTTCCGATATATGGTCGAATAATCATACATCATATGAATCCTTTAACCAAAGATGATATAATTCATTCATCTGAGTATCTTCTTGATCCGAAATACTTAGTATGTGTTTCACATGATACTCATAATGCTATTCATTATGGTAATTCAGATTTGTTATTGGTTGAAGAACCTGTGATTCGAAAACCTAATGACACTTGTCCTTGGAGGTGATGTATATGGACAGTATTTTAGATACTATAAAAAAGTTATTGGGTATACAACCTGAATATACTTCGTTTGATGAAGATATTATAGTAGGTATTAATTCTGCATTTGCAGCTTTAAACCAAATAGGGGTTGGTCCAACTGGAGGGTATATGATTGAAGACAATACTCAGACTTGGACCGATTATATTACAACAACTAATCTTAACATGGTTAAGTCTTATGTTTATATGAAGACCAGATTACACTTCGATCCACCTGTAGGAGGTGTACTGGATTCTATGAATAGGCAGATTGCAGAATTGGAATGGCGTCTATATGTCGAAGGTGACCCAGACCCTGTGCCTGAAGAAACAGTCAATAGCGGTGATAGCGATGAATAATGAATTATACCATTTCGGAGTTAGAGGTATGAAATGGGGGGTTAGGCGATACCAAAATAAAGACGGGTCTTTGACTGATAAAGGTAAAAAAAGATATTTGAATTCCGATGGAACGTTGAATTCCGAAGGTAGAAAAAAATATGGTGAAAACCGATATAAAATAAACAAAGACGGTAGTATTGAAATAGGGAAGGGCGCGGAATTACAAAGAATTATATCTAATCCAGGGAGCAAACAAGATTTAGATGGTCAATTATATGTATCGATAAATAAACATGATAATAGTAATTATATGAAATCGTATACGTATGAAGGATTATCAAAAGCTCTTACCCTGACCGCAAAATCAACTCTTAAATCGCCTTCTACGGATGACGCTGCAAAATTATTTTTCGATATAGTAGATAAAAACCCCAAATGCTATGAAGAATTTCAACAAATAGCGAATACTTTTGATGACTTGGATAATACTAATTTAAGAAACAATATAAAAGAAATAGTGAAAGGTGACGCAACAAAAAAGGGTTTGGATAATTATTACTACACTGCGAATTATTGGTTGGTAGATGATGATTATCTTCCAACTACAAAAAAAATATTCTACAATGAATTAAAAAAGAATGGGTATAATATGCTAAAAGACGAATATGACGCTGCTGGAGGAATTAGAGCTCCTCTTATATTACTCGATGGTAAATCTTCGGTTAATATTAAATCGGCGGAGTTAGTCACAAAAGCTATGCAAAAAGACGCTGCTGAATATATAGATGATTATTCTAAATTCGGAGAACGTTGGATTAAAGATTTTGGAATATGATAACGGAGGTGATATTTATGAATAATGAATTATACCATTTCGGAGTTAGAGGTATGAAATGGGGGGTTAGAAAAGCTCAACCAACTGGTGGTGGAAGTCATTCTAGCGGTGACTCAACTCCCAAAGCATCTGGAGGAGGTAGTTCATCCGGTGGAAGTAAGAAAGTAGCTAATACTACAGTTACGAGAAGTAAACAGTCTTCTGGTGGGACTCCAAAATCTTATTCTAAACCAAGCCCAGGTGCGAAAATAAAGAATTATAATAATTCTAGAAAACAAAAAAATCAACCTGAAGATCTTTCAGGTTTATCAGACAAAGAATTACGCCAAAGAATAAATAGACTTCAAATGGAAAAACAATATAGACAATTAACTGCGCAACCTGAAACATTCTCAGGTAAAAAGATGGCTAAAGAAATACTAACTAATGCTGCTAAACAAACTCTAACTCAATATACTGCTAAATACATGGCTAAAGGTATTGATAAGGGTATAGAGAAAGCAGTAGCAAGATCTGCCGCTAGGGCTGCAGCTAGAGCCGCAACAGGAGTTTAGTTTTTTAGATGTTATCCAATACTGCAGTACCTAAATTCTATGGTGAATTCAGAGAAAAAGTAATACGAGGAGAAATCCCAATATGCAAAGAGATTTCAATGGAAATGAATAGGATAGACGATCTTATAGATAATCCAGGAATCTATTACGACGATAATGCTGTTGATGGATTTGTTGAATATTGTGAAAACGAACTCACATTAACTGACGGTGCCGATTTGCATTTGCTGGATACATTCAAACTTTGGGCTGAACAAATATTTGGATGGTATTACTTTGTCGATCTGTCTGTATATGAACCGAATCCTAATGGTAGAGGAGGACGTTATGTAACAAAAACCGTTAAAAAGAGATTAGTTAATAAACAATATCTAATAGTTGCCAGAGGTGCAGCTAAATCAATGTATGGTTCATGTATACAAAACTTTTTTCTTAATGTTGACACATCCACAACACATCAAATAACAACTGCCCCAACAATGAAACAAGCGGAAGAAATTTTATCACCAATAAGGACTGCTATTACTCGTTCCAGAGGTCCGTTGTATAAATTCTTAACTGAAGGATCAATACAAAATACTACGGGAAGTAAAGCTAATAGAGTTAAGTTGGCATCAACTAAAAAGGGTGTTGAAAATTTCTTAACCGGATCGTTGTTAGAGATAAGACCTATGAGTGTTAATAAATTACAAGGTCTTAGATGTAAAGTTGCTACTGTTGATGAATGGTTATCTGGCGATATTCGAGAAGACGTAATAGGTGCCATCGAACAAGGGGCATCTAAATTAGATGATTATCTAATAGTAGCTATGTCTTCAGAAGGTACTGTAAGAAATGGAGCCGGAGATACTATTAAAATGGAATTAATGGAAATCCTCAGAGGAGAATACATTAACCCTCACGTTTCTATTTGGTATTATCGTTTGGATGATATCGACGAAGTCGCAAATCCCGATATGTGGCCAAAAGCAAACCCAAACATAGGAAAAACAGTTAAGTATGAAACGTATCAGTTAGATGTTGATAGAGCTGAGAAAGCGCCAGCTACTAGAAATGACATACTAGCAAAAAGATTTGGTATACCTATGGAAGGTTATACCTATTTCTTTACTTATGAAGAAACCATACCTCATAGAAGGAAAGATTATTGGGGTATGCCGTGTGCTCTGGGCGCCGATTTATCGCAAGGTGATGACTTCTGTTCATTTACTTTCTTATTCCCGCTTAGAGGAGAAGAATTAGGTATAAAAACAAGAAACTATATAACATCAAATACTTTACATAAATTACCAGGAGCTATGAGGACTAAATACGAGGAGTTTATAAAAGAAGGTAGCTTATTAGTATTAGAAGGAACAGTTCTTGATATGGATGAAGTATATGATGATTTAGATAACCATATAAATAATTGTCAATACGATGTTCGTTGTTTAGGATATGACCCATACAATGCAAAAGAATTTGTAAATAGATGGGAATTAGAAAATGGACCATTTGGTATTGAAAAAGTTATACAAGGAGCCAAAACAGAATCAGTACCATTAGGCGAATTAAAGAATCTTTCAGAAGAAAGACTTCTATTATTTGATGAAGAAGTTATGATGTTCGCTATGGGTAACTGTATAACATTGGAAGATACAAATGGAAATAGAAAACTTCTTAAAAAGAGAAGAGAATTTAAAATAGACCCCGTATCAGCAATGCTTGACTCATACGTTGCTTATAAGCGTAACAAAGAAGCTTTTGATTAAGGGGGTGGAATACGTGAATAACGAATTATACCACTATGGTGTTAGGGGTATGAAATGGGGTGTTAGAAAAAAGAATTATAATTCTAGCACAATGGATCAAGATCGAACTATAAAGAAAGGAACGAAGTTCCAAAATATTTCGAAAAATGAATCTAGGAAATTGAATAATAACCCTGTTTATACTTCGCATAATAAAAGTGATAATAATTTGTATAAAGGTCAGTACGCTGATCAGATTAATATGTATGGTGATAAAGCATACAAAAATACTTTAATGTTAACGAAAGATGTTAAAGTTGCGTCACAAAAACAAGCAGTAAATACTTTTATAGAGATGTATAATAAAGACCCGAAAGGTGTGTCTGAGTCAATAGGTAAAGCCTATGCCGAATTAGCATCTTTTAATAAGATCACCGCTATTAGAAATTTTAAAGCTAAACGTATTGAAAAGAAATACGCTAATAAAGGCGAAGATTGGATGCAAACAAAAGGTTATGACATCTTTAATAAAACGATGATGTCTTCACAAGAAACCAAAGCCCGAATGAAATATTATGACATGCTTGGTAAGAAAGGGTATGACGCAATCATAGACACAAACGACGTTAATAACAGTGGTGCTAAAGATCCTATAATATTCATAAAACCTAATCAAAGCATGAAAAATGTTAAATCTAGAGAATTAGGGATGGATGAAATAGAATTAGCAAGTGCTAGATATAACTATGATGTTGCTCGTAAGAAGAAGGGTATAGTTGATAAGTTAACAACTAATCAATACGGGCAAGCTAAGAAAGAATTACAAAGAGTTGAACAGAAACAGCAGATAAAAGACACATACATTCGAGAATAGGAGGTGACGTTTCAAAATGGGGTTTGGAGATAGACTAAAACATGCATGGAATGCTTTTAGAGAACCTGATAGATTAAGCGGATACTATGACGATGGTATGAGCTATGGCTATAGACCGGATAGAGTTCGTTTCACTAGAGGGAATGAAAGATGTATAGTAACATCTGTCTATAATAGAATAGCGTTAGATGTATGTAGCATAAATGTTATGCATGTTAGACTAGATGAAAACGGTCGTTTCATGGATACTGTTGATTCTGGTTTAAATTACTGTCTTACTCAAGAAGCTAACATTGACCAAACAGGTAAAGCATTCTTACAAGATGTTGTTATGTCAATGCTAGATGAAGGTTGTGTTGCTATCGTTCCTGTCGATACCACACTAAATCCTAAAGTCACAGGATCATATGACATCTTAACTATGAGAACAGCTAAAATACTAGAATGGTATCCTAGCAAAGTTAGAGTTCGTTTATACAATGACCAGACCGGTATACATGAAGAAATTCTATTACCTAAAAAGAGCGTCGCTATAATCGAAAATCCTCTATACGCTGTTATGAATGAACCAAACTCAACTTTACAACGTTTGATTTATAAATTAAACTTGTTAGATGTCATGGATGAAAAAAATAGCTCAGGTAAATTAGATTTGATAATTCAATTACCTTATGTTATTAAATCAGAAGCAAGAAAAAAACAGGCTGAGAATAGACGAAAAGATATGGAACGACAATTAGAAGGTAGTAAGTATGGAATTGCTTATACCGACGGTACCGAAAGGATAACTCAGTTAAATCGTCCGGCAGAAAACAATCTGATGTCACAAGTTGAATACCTAACGAGTATGCTATACAGCCAGTTAGGTTTGACTACCACTATAATGGATGGAACTGCGGATGATAAAACCATGCTTAATTTCTACAATCGTACCGTTGAACCTATATTGTCAGCCATAGTCGATGAGATGAGTAGAAAATTCCTAACCAAGACTGCTCGTTCTCAAAGGCAAATAGTCACTTATTATCGTGATCCATTTGGATTAGTTCCAGTAAATGATATCGCTGAAATAGCTGATAAATTTACAAGAAATGAGATATTAACATCTAATGAAATTCGTCAGATCATAGGTATGAAACCATCTAAAGATCCGGCAGCAGATGAATTACGTAATAAGAACTTATCTCAACCGAAAGAAGAATTAGAAAAAGCTCAAGCCGAACAGGCTGAGGAACAAGTTTTAGAAGAGGAGGCTGAAGTTCAAAATGAAGTATGATTTTAGTGGTTGGGCTACCAAGAATAATCTAAAATGCTCTGATGGTAGAACTATACTTGAAAACGCATTTGCTGATCAAGACGGTAAAAAAGTACCATTAGTATGGAATCATCAACATAATGCTGTAGATAATGTTTTAGGTCATGCTGTATTAGAAAATAGACCTGAAGGTGTATACGCTTATTGTACATTAAATGATACACCAGCTGGAAAAAGTGCTAAATCCCTAATACACAATAAAGACATTTCAGCATTATCTATATATGCAAATCGTTTAAAACAAAACGGTTCAAATGTAACTCATGGGGTTATAAGAGAAGTTAGTTTAGTATTAGCAGGGGCTAATCCCGGAGCGTTTATTGATAATATAATGAGTCATAGTGAAAATGGTGATGATATCGATGAAGCTGTTATTTATACAGGATTAGAATTAGAATTATCTCATTCAGACGAACAAAAGGAGCCACCAACTCCAGAAAAGAAACCTGAAGAAGATAATAAAAAGGAGGAGTCAAAAGTGGACGATAATAAAGGCGAAAAAACTATAGGAGAAATATTTGATACTCTTACAGAAGAACAAAAAACAGTTGTGTATGCCATGATCGGCCAAGCTATGGAAGGTGGAGAAGCCGCTCATAGTGATGAAAATGAAGAAGATGGAGGAGATGAAACTATGAAACACAATGTATTTGAAGGTACAGATAATCAAACTCAAGATAACGTTTTAACACATGCTGAAATGGAGGCTATAATAAGAGATGCTAAAAGATATGGTTCTCTTAAAGAATCTGCTTTACAACATGGTATAGAACAAATAGATTATCTATTCCCAGATCACAAAACAATAAACAATGAACCTGATTTCATAAGTAGACCTATGGATTGGGTGTCAAAAGTAATGGGTATGGTTGGTAAAACTCCATTCTCAAGAGTTAAAACAATCCATGCTGATATAACTGCTGATGAAGCAAGAGCTTTAGGTTACATCAAAGGTAAAAAGAAAAAAGAAGAAGTATTTACTTTACTAAAAAGAACTACTGATCCAACTACAATCTATAAAAAACAAAAACTTGACAGAGATGACGTTATAGATATAACTGATTTCGATATAGTTGCTTTCATGAAGAAAGAAATGAGAGTTATGTTAGATGAGGAAATCGCTAGAGCTATATTAATAGGTGATGGTAGATTAGCTGATTCTGATGACAAGATCAAAGAAGATAAAATAAGACCAGTTCTTACTGATGATGATCTTTACACTATAAAGAAAGAATTAACAGTTGAAAATACTGCAACTGCAGATGAAAAAGCTAAGAACTTTATAAGAGTAGCTATAAAAGCTAGAAAAGATTATAGAGGTTCTGGAGAACCAGCATTATTTACTACTGAAGACATGCTTACTGATTTATTATTATTAGAAGATGTTAACGGTAGAATAATCTATGATTCTGTTACTAAATTAGCCACTGCTTTAAGAGTTAGTCAAATAATAACTGTACCAGTAATGGAAGGTTGTCAAAGAACAGATGCTGCTTCTAAGAAACATGACGTATTAGGTTTAATAGTTAACTTAAAAGACTATAAAGTTGGTGCCGATAAAGGTGGAGCTATAAACTTATTCGATGATTTCGATATAGATTACAATGCTCAAAAATATCTAATAGAAACAAGATGTTCTGGAGCTTTAGTTAAACCTTATTCTGCTATAGTTATAGAATCTAAAGCTATAACAACTCAAACAAATCCAGCTGAAAAGAATTAATAGGTGAGAACAAATGGCAAAATTCTGTGGAAAGATAGGATTTGAAACCACTAAGAAAACTGGGGTGGATGTTTATGAAGAAGAAATAACCGAAGTGAAATACTTTGGTGATGTTATAAAGAATCGTGGTAGGATTACAACTGGTTCTGAAATTAACAGTGATGTAAACATTTCGAATCAAATCAGTATAATAGCAGACCCTTTTGCCAATACCCATTTCCACTCTATTAGATATGTGGAGTGGATGGGTTCAAAATGGAGAGTTACAGATGTGGAGGTTCAATACCCAAGATTAGTATTAAGTATAGGAGGTTTGTACAATGAATAGAAGAGAAGATCTAAGTACAAAACTACATTTAATACTGGGCAATGATAATGTGTATTTTCAACCACCAAAATCTCAAACTATCAAATACCCTTGTTGTATTTACCATTTAGATCGAGGGTCAACTAAACATGCTGATAATTCGAACTATCATTACGTGCAATCGTATGAGGTTAAATTCATATTCAAACAACACAAAGAAGGGTTTATAAAACAAGTTTTAAATAACTTAACTTTATGCTCTTTTGAAACTTCATATATAGCGGATGGTTTATATCACTATGTTTTTAATCTATATTATTAATAAAGGAGGAATACCATATGCCAAAATTAGTATGGGATGAGACTGGTAAACGTTTATACGAAACTGGTGTCTCAAGAGGAGTTTTATATGTTCAAACAGAAGAAGGAACATATGGAAATGGTGTGGCTTGGAATGGTTTAACAGCCGTTAATGAAAGCCCAAGTGGTGCCGAAGCAACGCCATTATATGCAGATGATATCAAATATTTAGAATTAACTTCAACAGAAGAATATGGTGCTTCTATAGAAGCCTACACATATCCAGAAGAATTCGAACAATGTGATGGTTCTGCAGAATTAGGCGAAGGTGTTACTATAGGACAACAACCTAGAAAAGCATTCGGTTTCTGTTATAGAACTTTAATAGGTAATGATGTTAAGAATAACGACTATGGATATAAAATACACATAGTTTATGGTGCTAAAGCAGCTCCATCAGAAAAGGCTTATCAAACTGTAAATGATAGTCCTGAAGCTATCACATTCTCTTGGGAATTAACAACAACTCCAGTGAATGTTGAAGGTCATAAACCAACTGCTTGCGTAACAATAGATAGTACTAAGATTGATCCTGGTAAACTTACTTCAATAGAAGAAGCTTTATATGGTAGTGAGTCTACTGAACCTAAATTATTGTTACCAGACGAAATAGCAGCAATATTATCAGCTAAGTAATATTTATTTAATTCATATATAATTCATATAGGGTACTTTTGGAGATCACGTTCTTTGCGTGGTCTCTTATTTTTAATGTAAAGGAGAGTAATAAAATGTTAAAGAAAACTATAAAATACGTTGATTATAATGGTGTGGAAAGATGTGAGGATTTCTATTTCAATCTATCAAAAGCTGAAGTTACAGAAATGCAAGTATCAGAAGAAGGTGGTTACGATCAAATGCTACAAAGAATCGTAGATGCTAAAGATAACAAAGAAATATTCAAACATTTCAAAGCTATAATATTAAAAGCTTATGGTGAAAAATCACAAGATGGTAGAAGATTTATAAAATCAGAAGAATTATCAGAAGAATTCGCTCAAACAGAAGCGTTTGTTGAGTTGATAATGGAATTAGCGTCTAGCGAAACTGCAGCAGCTGAATTTGTAAATGGTATTATACCAAAACCAGTGCAACAAGTCACATCTCTTAATAAGTAGGTGAAGTAAGTGTTAAAGATTCTAATTCCTGCGTTAGAAATGTACGATGAAGTAAACCAAGAATTCTTCGTTTTGCCAGCAAAGGAATTACAGCTAGAACACTCCCTGGTCTCAATTTCAAAATGGGAAAGTAAATGGCATAAACCGTTCTTACACGATGATGAAAAAACATTGGATGAAATAATAGATTATATTAAATGTATGACCATAACCCAGAATGTGAAAGATGAGATATACACTAGACTTACTAGTGATAATATTAAAGCTATAAACGAATATATAGATGATCCAATGACAGCAACAACTTTCAATGATATGAATAAGAAATCAGGACGTGAAATAATAACGTCTGAAGTAATCTATTATTGGATGATTGCTAATAATATTCCTATGGAATGTCAAAAGTGGCATTTAAATCGTTTATTGACTTTAATAAAAGTTTGTACTATAAAGAACTCACCTGCTAAAAAGATGAGTAGACAAGAAATATTAAATAGAAATCGAGCTCTTAACGCCGCAAGAAAGAAAAAGTTAAATACTACTGGATAGGCGGTGAAATAATGGGTTTTAAAATTACTATACAAGGAGATCACGAGGCAACTAACAGGTTCTTAAAAAAACTCAAAGAATTCCAAATACGTAGAGTATTAGAGAAATATGGACAAAAAGGGGTATCCGCTTTAGCGAGCGCTACCCCGGTAAGAACCGGAACAACTTCCAGATCATGGATGTATAAAATAGAGAGCAATGGAGATTCTCACACAATTTATTGGACCAACACCAATGAGAATAGAGGTGTTAATATTGCGCTTATATTACAATACGGTCATGGTACCGGTAGAGGCGGTTATGTATCGGGTAGGGATTATATAAATCCTGCTATACAACCCGTATTCGACGCAATCGTCGAAGAGGCATGGAAGGAGTTGTCTAAGCTATGAGTACGATTGATAGAAGAATTGTGCAAATGCAATTCGATAATCAGGGCTTTCAAGGAAAAGTCCAACAAACAATAAGTTCTATGAAACAACTCGGTGAATCTTTAAAAATGAAAGGCGCCGAGAATGGACTTAATTCTTTAGATAAAAGTATAAGAGGGCTTGGTAGTGGCGGTCTTAGTGCTTTAGGAGCTGATGTTGATGGAGTTGGTAATAGATTCAACGCGATGTCTATAGTAGCCGCTACCGCTCTTGCTAAAATTTCAAGTGCCGCAATAGATGTCGGAACAAATGTAACAAAAGCTTTAACTATAGATCCGGTATTATCTGGTTTCGAAGAATACGAATTAAAGATGGATTCCATAACAACTATACTTACTAATACCGCGTCTAAAGGTTCAACTTTAGCAGATGTTAATAAAACGCTAAATGAATTAAACGAATACGCGGATCAAACAATATATAATTTTGCTGAGATGACACGTAATATAGGTACGTTCACTGCAGCTGGTGTTGATCTTGATGTCGCTACTGATGCTATAAAAGGTATAGCTAATTTGGCAGCGGCTTCAGGTTCATCATCTCAACAAGCATCTACCGCGATGTATCAATTATCTCAAGCATTAGCAACTGGTAAAGTTAGTTTAATGGACTGGACCTCAGTAGTTAATGCTGGTATGGGTGGTGAGCTATTCCAAAACGCTTTGATTAGAACATCGGAAGTTATGGGTACTCACGCCGAAGACATGATAAAAAAATATGGAAGTTTTAGAGATAGTTTAACAAAAGGAGAATGGTTAACAGGAGATGTATTAACTGAAACCTTGAAACAATTATCTGGAGCATACACAGAAGCAGAATTAATAGAACAAGGATACACAAAACAACAAGCTAAAGACATAGTTGATTTAGCTGAAAGAGCTACACAAGCCGCTACACAAGTAAAAACATTCAGTCAGTTAATAGATACAGCCAAAGAAACTTTAGGTTCTGGTTGGGCTCAATCTTGGGAATACATTTTAGGCGATAGAGATCAAGCTGCTGAATTCTTCACTTCTTTATCCGATGGGTTCTCAAGTATTATAAAGCCATCGGCGAATGCTAGAAATGAAATGCTTAAATTCTGGAATGAGAATGGAGGACGTCAAGATGTAATCGACGGTTTGGCTAATGCATTTCAAGGTTTACAAAAAGGGTTTGGTGCTATAGGATCGGCTTGGAAAGAGGTCTTTCCTCCAATGACAGGTAAACGATTAGTTGAAATCTCAGCCGGATTCAAGAAGCTATCTGAAAACTTCAAAATGAGTGATAGCACTGCAGGTAAGATAAAGAATACTTTTAAAGGCTTATTCTCTGCTTTAAATCTAGGTAAGAATGTTGTCGGTGTGTTCTTCAAAGCTCTTACACCAGTAACTAAAATCTTCACATCACTAGGTACTGTGTTACTGAGTATAACTAGTGGAATAGGGAGATTCATTTCAAGCGTCAATGATGCAGCAAATGCGACTAACTTATTCGGTAAAATTTCAAACGCTATAGATGTAGTATGTAATGCAATTTCTAGCGGTTTTGATTTCGCTGGAAATGCGATATCTACGTTTTTCGATTATGTTTCTAAATTAGATTTTTCAAAAGCGTTTGACTTTTTAGGGGGAATAACCAAAGATTTAGCCGGGGGACTTGGTGATCTATTCTCAGCTATAGCTGGGGTAGTAAGTAAGATAAATTTCAATGCAATATTTGCAGCTATAAATACAATTATAACTGGCGGTGCATTAGCATCATTTAAAACTATAATAACTGCAGTTAAAGATTCTGTCACAGGTGTAAGTGATATAACTGGAAATATAACTGAAGGCGTTACTGGAACTTTAGACGCCCTTAAAGATACTTTATCCGCATATCAAGAAGATCTTAGTGCCGGTACATTGATGAAAATAGCTATAGCCGTAGCGTTATTAGCTGGTTCGTTAGCGTTAATGGGCACATTGGATAACGCTCAACTAGAAAATTCATTAACAGGCCTTACTATGTTATTCTTAGAATTAATGGGAGCAATGGCTGTTCTACTTAAAATAGTCGGAGCTGGTAAATTACCTCTTTTATTAAGTGTAAATGGATTCATGATTTCTTTCGCAGTTGCTTTAAACTTATTAGCAGTTGCAGTTAAGAATTTAAGTTCTTTATCGTGGGAAGAATTATCTAGAGGTTTAACTGGTGTGGCTGTATCTATGGGACTTATGATAGGAGCAACCAAGTTGTTATCAAAAGGTTCTATTCGTTTACCAATGACCGCCGCCGGATTATTAGTCTTAGCCGCTGCTTTAGCCGCACTTGGTGGAGCAGTAAAAATATTTGCTAGTATGGATTGGCAATCAATGGTTCAAGGTTTAGGAGGAGTTGGTCTAGCTTTATTAGAATTAGTCGCTTTCACTAAACTTATGGGTAAAACAAAGATGAGCCCAACTAGCGCAGCCGGAATCTTAGTATTGGCGGTTGCATTGACAGCATTATCAATAGCCGTTAAAGAATTCGGTTCCATGGATATCGGTTCAATGATAAAAGGTTTAGCTGGCATCGCTGGAATGTTAGCTGAGATAGTAGTATTCAATAGATTATTAGGAAGTGCCACAGGATTGTTTACTGCCGCCGCCGGTTTAACGGTCTTTGCTGTAGCTATGACTCTTATGGCAGGAGCAGTTAAACTTATGGGGTCTCAATCTTGGGAATCTTTAGCTACTGGGTTAATTGGTTTAGCTGGAGCTTTAACCATTATAACCGTTGCAGTCAAAATGATCCCGTCAGGAGGTCTTATTACAACCGGTGCTGGTTTGATAGTTATTGCCACTGCTTTAAACATACTTGCAGGAGCTATGAGATCCATGGGTTCTATGAACTGGGAACAATTAGGCGTTAGTTTAGCAGCCTTAGCCGGTTCATTAACTATATTAGCCGTAGCTTTACGTCTAATGACAGGAGCGATAACAGGAGCAATAGCAATAACAGCAGTTGCAGGAGCTTTAGCATTATTGGTTCCTCAATTAATATTACTAGCTCAATGTGATGTTAAAGGTTTAGCGGTTGCGTTAGGTTTCTTAGCAGGTACTTTCGTAATATTTGGTGTAGCGGCATTAGCTCTATCGCCATTAATACCAGTTATGATATCATTAGCTGGAGCGTTCGCATTACTTAGCGTTTCTTGTTTAGCATTAGCAGCAAGCGTTGCTTTACTTGGTACTGGTTTAACAATGATTGCCGCAGCAGGTTCAGCCGCTGGGTTTGCTTTGGTTGAAATCGTAAGACAAATTGCATATCTATTACCAACATTAGGTACTAAGATTGGAGAATTCTTAGTTAATCTTGGTGAAGCAATAGGTAATGGATTTACAAAAATAATCGAGGGTGTTGGAAAAGTAATTCAAGCTATTCTTGATTTCTTAGTACAAAACATTCCTCTTATTATAGAAAAAGTTGCTACTTTAGTAACTGAAATATTAAATACGTTGGCTCAAGCTCTACCTCAATTGGTTGACGCTGGGTGTAAATGTATAATGGCGTTACTAGAAGGTTTAGAAAAGAATATTGAACAGTTAGCACAAGTTGCTGTAAATATAGTTATTAAATTGGTAAATGTTATAGCATCTAGAGCTGGCGATCTAGTACAAGCTGGTATAGATTTAGCGGTTGCATTAATCAATGGATTAGCTGATGGTTTACGTAATAATGATGATAAAATATTCGACGCTTTGAGTAATTTAATAGATGCTATAGGAGACTTCTTAGTTGGAGCAGTAACTAGATTGGGAGGAGCATTCTTACAATTTGGTGGAGACATCATAACTGGTTTATTACAAGGTTTAGGAGATGCTATAAATGGTGTTGGTGATTGGTTTAGGGATTTAGCGCAAAGAATTATAGACTGGTTCTGTGCCCCATTAGGTATACACTCACCATCAACAGTATTCTTCCAATTTGGTATTGATATAATTCAAGGTTTAGTGAACGGATTAGGTTCTATGTTAACTGCACCTATAAAATATATATCAGAAATAGGGCAAAAGATAAAAGCAAAAGCTAAAGAATGGTTTAATAGTAGTAAATTAGTATCATTTGGTAAAGATCTTGTTAAAGGTTTAGGCAATGGTATAAAATCATTTATGAACGATCCGATAAAGGCGTTACAAAACATTGGGTCTAAGATAAAATCAAATGCTCAAAAACTATTTAATCTTAATACTTTAAGAACGTTTGGTAAAAACCTTATTCAAGGATTGGGTAACGCTATAAAAGGCGCGTTTAGTTTCGTATCTAGCGGTCTTAGTAGCATAGGTTCAAGACTTAAGGGTACTGCTCAAAAATTATTTAATCTTAATACTTTAAGAACGTTTGGTAGAAATCTTATCAGCGGTTTAGGTAATGGTATAAAAGGTGCTTTTAGTGCCGTTTCATCAGCTATAAGCAGTATAGGATCAAGAATAAAAAGTACAGCGTCTAGATACATGAACGCTAGAACGTTGGTGAGTATAGGAGGTTCGTTAATATCAGGTTTAGCATCTGGTATACGTAATAAACTTTCAAGTGTGTTATCAGCAGTCCAAAACGTAGCTGGTAAAGTTGTAAATGCCGCTAAGAAAGCATTTAAAGTCAATTCACCTTCCAAACGTTTCATCCCTATAGGTGGAAGTTTGATGGAAGGCTTGGCTAAAGGTGTACGTAAGAATACTAGATTAGCTACAAACAGTGTTAAAACTGTTGCTGATCAAACTGTTGCTACAATGAAAGCTACACTATCAAATGCATCTAAAAAGATAACAACTTTATTAAACACTGATGCTCAACCAGTAATAACTCCAGTTCTTGACTTGAGTGAAATTAAGAAAAGTAGTAAAAACATCAACGGAATATTTGATAGACAATCTATTTCATTTGATACTAGTGGTCGTTTATCTGGGTCTATATCAAATCTTCAAAATGGAGTTAGAATTACTAATTCCGATGTAGTTGCAGCTATAAAAGATTTAGGTAAATCGTTAATGGATACTCCGAAGGGTGATTCTTATGTTATAGATGGTATAACTTATGATGATGGAAGTAATATAGCGTCCGCTATAAAAGAAATAATAAAAACTACTAAAAGAGAAAGGAGGGTATAAAAATGGCCACTAAAACTTATACAGTTAAGAAAGGTGATACGTTATCGAAAATAGCAAAAGAAACTGGTATGACTGTGTTAATGATAAAAACATTAAATAAAATGTATTCGGATAAATTATTTGTTGGTCAGGTATTAAAATTAGCTGGCGTGACTAGTGACGAAACAAAGAAAAGTTCAAAAAATGTAAAAAGTACAGTCCGTCCAACTATTATGGAATGGGGTTTACAATCTGATACTGATAACACAATATTTGCAACTTGGGATTGGGATCGAGATCACGTAGACCACTATGAATGCCAATGGTATTATGATACTGGAGATGACGTATGGTTTAAAGGTAATTTCTCAGATGAGACTATAAAACAATCTCTATATAATATACCTTCAAATGCTAAAAAAGTTCGTTTTAGAGTCAAACCAATTTCTAAAACATATGAGAAAAAGAGTACAACATATGTAAAAAATAATAAAGGTAAGAAAACGAAAAAGACAACAACAAAAACTGTAAATTATTGGACTGGCGAATGGTCTAACTATAAGTATTATTATATTAAAGAAGACCCTCCTGAAAAACCAGCAACACCATCTGTCGAAGTTGAAAATTATAAACTAACATTCAGATTAGATAATATTGCCGATGGCGTGGAACAAATACAATTCCAGGTTGTTAAAGATGATGAATCAACATTCTCCACTTGGAGAGTAACTGTTAAAAAAAATAGCGCTAGTCATAGTATAAGTATATCGCCAGGGCACAAGTATAAAGTAAAAGCGAGAGCATATAAAGATGGTTTTAAATCTGAATGGTCTGACTACTCAAGCGCTGTATACACAAAACCAGATAATGTCGAAAGTATATTGTCAATAAAAGCAACTTCTAGTACTTCTGTTCTTTTGGTTTGGACTACAGAAAGGACTTCTGATTCGTATGATATTCGTTACGCGACCAAGAAGGAATATTTACAATATATAGAATCGTCTGAAATAAAAACTATAACCGGTATAAACAAAGTTCAGTATGAAATAACTGGTTTGGAATCAGGAAAAGAATATTTCTTCCAAGTTAGAGCGACTAATGATAAGGGTAGTTCTGAATGGACTAGAATAAGTTCTATAGTCATAGGTAAAGCGCCATCAGCACCTAGCACATGGTCGTCTACATCAGTAGCAGTTGTTGGAGAAGTATTAGTTCTCCATTGGGTTCATAACACTCAAGATAATTCGGATTTGAAGAAGTCAATGTTGGAAATAACATATAACGAATCTACAACATCTAAAGAAATAATACACACTCCTCAAACTACAGACGGTGAAGCAGATTTAGAAGAACAATATTCTATAGATACAAGTGCTTATACTGCAGGGGTTAAAATTTCTTGGCGTGTTAAGACAGCTGGTATAACTGGTGAATACGGTGAATGGTCCGCAGAACGTTCTATAGACATCTATGCGAAACCAACATTAGCATTAACATTGACAAATGCTAATGGTGATGTTATAGACACTGTTAGTGGTTTTCCATTCTACGTAAAGGCTTTAGCTGGCCCCAACACTCAAACGCCTCTTGGGTATTACGTCACTGTCACTTCCGACTATACGTATGAAACAATAGACCCACTTGGTAACTTCAAAATGGTAGGCGAAGATGAGGAAATTTTCTCTAAATACTATAATACTTCTGATCCGTTATTGGTTGAATTATCTGCTAATAATATTGATTTGGAAGGTGACATATCTTATAAGGTAAATGTAATAGTTGCTATGGATTCAGGATTGACTGGTGAAGCATCTGCTCAGTTTGATGTTGTATGGGATGATTCTTTAGTTTATCCTAGTGCCGAAATAATGGTCGATGATGACGCTTTAGTAGCTTATATACGACCATATTGCGAAGTAAAAACAGTCGAATACTATGAAGTAACGAGAGGTAATAATTTCATATTCACAAAAACTAATAATAGAATAGACCCCGTGTATGGTGTGTCCGTTGATGAAGTTTTGACCGACACAGGAGATATAGTATATAAAACCGACGATAATCAATTCTTTGCAATTAGTATTTCTGATATTGGTGAGCTAATGCAAGGTGTAACACTATCGGTGTATAGAAGAGATTACGATGGTCGATATACTTTAATAGCGGAAGATATAGATAACACTAAAGGAATTTATGTGATTGATCCACATCCAGCATTAGATGTTGCTAGATATAGAATAATTGCTAAATTAACTTCGAATGGTTCTATAGGTTTTGCAGATCAAGAGGAGATAGTAGGAGAATCTTCAATAGTACTTCAATGGGGTGAAAAATGGACGTCATTGAGGGCTGATGTGGATGAAGATATTAATATTCCTTGGTCGGGAAATTTCCTTAAATTACCGTACAATGTAGACACATCAGAAGAAACTTCGATAGATGTATCATTAGTTGAATATATAGGTAGACAAGAACCGGTTAGTTATTATGGAACTCAATTAGGTATCGGAGGAACTTGGAATACTGATATTCCTAAAGATGATACTGACACTTTGGATTTATTACGTAAGTTAGCCATATATACTGGTGATGTGTATGTCAGAGAACCGTCAGGGGTTGGTTACTGGGCAAATATTAACGTTTCTTTCAGTAGAAAACATAAAGAAATGATAATACCAGTAACTTTAACATTAAAAAGAGTGAATGGAGGTGTATGATTTGGATTGGAATAGTACGATGATACAAACGTTTGAGTATTATAAAGTTGATCCGATAACGTGGAAAGATGTTGAAAAGATCGACGAAGTAATTAGTAGCACTATAACTAGAGATTCAACTGCTGAGACTCTTGGTTCTGCTACTTTTGAGATAGCTACTCCAGTTGGAGAATGTTATATTAGAATCTATCTAATAACAATTCAAAATGGAGTAAGAAATCGTTATCCTCTTGGAACTTTCCTAGTTCAAACACCATCTTCAAACTTTGATGGTAAAATTTCGAAAGTATCTCTTGATGCATACACTGCTTTGTTAGAGCTAAAAGAAAATCCACCTCCATTAGGATATTATGTAGCGCAAAATTCCAATGTTATGGAAGAAGCGTGTAAACTTATATCTATTTATTGTAGGGCCCCGGTCACTAAGACTAGGGACCCACAAAATTTGTATTTCGATTTTGTAGCTAATACAGATGATACATGGCTTAGTTTTATAAGCGATTTAATATCAAATGCCGAATACAAATTAGCGCTTGATGACAATGGATCGATAATATTCTTACCGGATCAAGACATTACAACTATGCAACCTATATGGTCATATAACGATGATAATTCATCAATACTTTATCCAGAAATACAAGTTGATAGAGATCTATACGGTATACCTAATGTTGTTGAAGTCATTTGTGCTAATGGTACAGAATATTTTTATAGTAGGGTTGTTAATGATAATGAAAATTCACCAACTTCAACCGTTAATAGAGGTAGAGAGATAACACATAGAGTTGAAAATCCAGAGATGGTTGGTTCACCAAATCAAGAAAGAATTGATGAGTATGCTAGGAAATTACTAAGAAACTTATCATCTCTGGAATATACGATTTCTTATACACATGGTTATTGTCCAGTTCGTTTAGGAGATTGTGTTGAAATAAATTATAAGCGTGCGGGGTTAAAACGAATAAAAGCAAAAGTAATAAGTCAATCTATAAAATGTGAGCCGGGTTGTCCTGTTACTGAAAAAGCCGTTTTCACCGACACATTATGGGAGGGATGATAGATGTATACAGCAGAGTTATTATCAGAGTTAGTTAAAGCTACCACTGAAGAGCATCCCAAACGAAAAAAGAAAGACACTAATTTATATGGAACTGTCGTTATATATGACGGTAAAACATATGTGAAGATAGATGGTTCTGATATGTTAACACCAGTATTTACAACTTCTGAAATGAATGCTGGAGATAGAGTAGTATTAAAAATCACTGACCATAATGCTACAGTAACTGGGAATATTACAAATCCATCTACCAGTGGTAAGGGAATAGATGATAGGATACTTCAAGTAGAAAGCGATTTTGAACAGAAGCTTGACGGATTCAAAATGGAGGTAACTGGTTCATTTGTATCAAATGATGATCTAAACACGGTAAAACAAGAACTATCCGATCTTGCTGATTCCAAAATTTCTGAAGCGAATCAAGCATTACGAAGCGATTTCACAAATTTAGAGAATAGAATACAAACAAGTCAATCTGCATTCGAACAAGATTTCAATTCTTTTAAAACCACAGTAGCTGGAACATATCTAACTAAACAAGAATTTGAAGATTCGGATGTTGGAAATCTAGCATCAAGTGTTACTCGTCTAGAACAAGACCTTACAAGTTTTAAAACTACAGTATCTGGAACTTATGTTACTAATGAAACTTATAACGCTGATAATAAAACATTTAGGGATCAAATAACCGATATAAGTGACAATATAATTGCGTTCGATAAATCGATAACCGATTTATATGGAAGAACAACAGACTTAGATACCGATATAACCGGTTTGAACAATACTGTCGGAAATATACAAACTACGATAAGTGGACACACAACATCTATAGGTTCGCTACAACAATCAGTTACACAATTCGAACAAGACTTAACAGGTTTTAAAACCACAGTAGCTGGAACATATCTAACTAAACAAGAATTTGAAGATTCGGATGTTGGATCTTTATCTGCCAGTATATCAAGCTTAGAGCAAGATTTAACAGGTTTTAAAACAACAGTAGCTGGAACTTATGTAACGTCTGAGACACATCAAGCTGATATAAATAATTTAAATACGGATATAACGGAACTCAACACAAATTTTACTAATGCTAAAAAAGATATAGACGCTAACAAAACTAATATTGGGACATTACAAACATCATTCAGTACGCTAGAACAAGATTTAACAGGTTTTAGAAGTACAGTAGCGTCTACCTATGTAACAAAAGATACTTATAATGATACAAATGATACTCTAACATCTGCAATAAGTGGAAACGCAAGCGATATATCTAGTCTTACGACTAGAGTTAGTCAAGTAGAACAAACCGCAGATAAGATTAGTTTTATAGTTGCGTCTGGAGATTCTGCATCGAGTATGGTATTAACTGATGAATTTTATTCGCTGGTTTCAGACAACATAACATTAACAGCCGATAAAATTACGGTTGAAGGTTTGACCAGTGTAAACGAAAATTTCAAAATACTATTAGATGGTACTTGCGAAGTTACAGATTTGGTTGTAACTAATAGTATTTCGGTTAATAATGTATCGGCTGAAGATTTCAATATCCCTTATTTAACAAGATCATTAAATCGTGACTTAACAGTCTATGTTAATTCTACAAAAACTTATGACAATCCAGATTATAATTTGGAAAATGAGAATACGTTCACGTCATTTGCTGATTTTATAGCTATATGTCCTAGAAATTTAAATGGATATAAAGTTACAATAGGAATGCAAACAGATATAACTGAGAATGTTGCTTTGGGTTCTTTGGTTAATGGCGAAATAGTTATCAATATGAAAGGTCACTCGTTAAAAGGTTATATTTCTGGTAATAAAAGGAATACAAGATATTTAGTTTATGGTAATGATGAAGATAATACTGGCGGTACTATAAGAGGTAAAATTATACCAGGTGCGGTTGGTATTGAATATTCTGGTTATAGATTTTGTGTAGCTTGTTTAAAGGGATGGTTGGGTTTATATGATGTTGATTTATATGCTGGGACTGCGACTGATATGGACACTAAAGGATGTGTTATCGCTTTAGGCGGTAATGGGTATATTTCTAATATAAGAGCTGTTAATAACCCTAATAGTTTAGTACGTATTCAAGCGTCTTCGCATGTATTTGTTAGTAGTACGTCTGGTAATACAACATCTACAACATTCCAAAGTACTTCTGGTTCCATAATGCAAATTGCTCCTGGAACTCATGCTGGACGTAGCGGAGGGACAGCTCAAAAATATACTACATCTGGTGGATTGATATTTGATGATAACGTTACTTACAGCGGAACTGCTATAACTGATAGTGATAGCTCAAACGATAATACTGATACTGGTGAAGATGAAGCCAAAACTATATATTCGGATTATGGGGATAGCTATAGAACAACCAAATATCTTAATTGGAAGAAAGATAATACAGTAAGACAAGGTCAATACGGTTATGGTATGAATAAGAGTTGTTGGTTCTTTGGTAATGATATTTACAATATATTAAAGAGCGCTAAATCTATAAAATCAATAAAAATAAAAATAACTCGCCAGGCTGGAGGTATATCTGCGGCGGTTACTCATTATTTAAGGGCACATACTTACAAGTCAAGACCTAGTGGAGAACCAACATTACTAGGAACAAGCATATTGAGTAAGAAGTTCTCGTTAACGATTGGTTCAAGTACTACAATCACTTTAACATCATCTGAGATAGCAGCTTTGAAATCCAATGGAGCTAAAGGGTTTGGATTGTATACTTCAAGCACTAGTACAAGTAACTATTCTGTTTGTAGTGGTAAATGTGTAGTTACAATAAAATATAAAAAATAAAAGGAGAGTAAATAATGGAACTAGATGTAAACATAATTTTAAACGAATATAAGAAAGAGTTATATAGACTTCAAAATGAGAATATTTCTTTAAGAAGTCAAGTAATACAAGTAAGCAGGGATTTAGAAGATGCTCGTAAAGAAGTCGAAAGACTTGAATCTTCATTAGAACCCGTTCAAATCAAAGAGGTGGTAAATAATGATTTACACAGCGTGCAAGGTGACGGTGAAAAATAGCACAGCTATATCTGATCACGTCATAATTGTCTATAGTGGAGATAAAAATATTGAAGTACAATTCGAAATCCTTGAATCCGCATATAGACAATATAAATTAGAAGGTGGAAACACTATAGAAAATCTAGGTGCTAGTCATGGTCAGCTAGTAGTCTTAAAACCTGATGGTAATGTTATATTTTCGAAAGTAGCCCCTACCAAAGATGGTAAAATCGTATTTACAATACCAGAAGAAATGACCGATGAAGAAAATGAAATCGGTAATTACACTTACCAAATCAGATTATTTGATGAAAGTCAAGATAGTAGAGTGACATTACCGCCTATAGAAAATGGGATGATGGTTTGTCGACCTATATCTAATGAGGCGAAGGAGGTGTTATAATTTATGATTTATACAAATGTAGATATGACTATAGCTAACGATAAGTCGACTGTCAATAGTAAGGTCGTGTTATACAGAGGCGATAAAAACGTTGAAATACGACTTTATATGAAAGGTAATCGTTTTGTTGTGCAACAAAATATGTACGCGCAACTTATAATAGTTAGACCTTCTGCACCATCTGTATTCTCACAAATAGCAAAGATTGAAAACGACACCGTGATATTAACAGTCACTGGTGATATGATAGACGAGTTCAAAGAAACAGGAGAATATAGTTTCCAAATACGTTTGTATGATGATAATCAAGTAGCCAGAGTAACTCTACCTCCAGTTCAAAATGGAATAGTAATAAAGAATCCCATTGCTGTGGAGAATGAGTCAATTGTTGAACTGGCGTTAGTTGAGTCAGCTATAGTCTTTGCTGATTTGTCAGAAGAAGTAGTTGATATATTTGATGAAAAAAATGTTTATCAAATGACTGATTGGCAACCAGGAGATGTTATAACAGCAGCTAGACTTAATAAAATAGAAGAAGGTTTATACTATGTTTCTAAAAACGGGGGTGGTGGCGGTGGTGCCACTGCTCCTTATATTTCTACAACACTACCTGAAACGGTATTAGTAAACACTGATGATGATTTAACGTTAGATATAGATTTCAACTCACCTAACCCTGGTAAAGGTACATTAAGAGTATTTGTTAATAATGTTGATGTCATTAATACCAAAGTAATGATGGGTGAATCAAAAACTGTTATTCCTCACAGCGCATTTATAAGAGGTTCCAATCAAGTTACAGTTTATATAATAGATAGAGTTGGGGTCATTTCAAACACTTTAACTTTCTATGTAAGATATGGTGGATTGGAATTAACAACGGATTTCGATTATGAGACCGCTTATGATGTAGGAGCTAATGTTCGTTTCTATTTTATACCAACAGCATTAGATACATCCAAACCTTTAACTATGTATATGGAAATAGACGGAGCAATCCAAGAAGGAGTTTCTTGTACGAGTGATACGAGAGGATTCTTCACATTCCCAAATACATTAACAGCTGGTAGATATTCTTGCAAAGTTTGGATATCAGATGGTGAATCTACATCTACACCATTAGAATTTACTTATGTTTTATTAGACGATACAGCATTAGTAATTTCTTCATATGATAAAACGCTTACTGCGGAAGAGGGAGCTCAACTTTCATTTGCATATAAAGTTTATAAAAAGAACACTGTGTTGTTTAATACTGAGATATATGTTAACGATGGTTTGTATGCAACGGGCTCTTGTGGTCTTGAGAAAAGTTATTTTGTTACTGACCAATTACCAGAGGGAACTCATACAGTCAAAATAGTGGCTAAAACTCCGGATGGAACATCCAGCGATGATGTCTCTTGGACTGTAACTATAACTCCATCAACTTATCAAATGCTAGAACCAATAAAAACTGGTTCACTATTCATCGCATCTGCTAAAAATAAATCTAATACAGATGCGGATAAAGATTCTTGGATTGGTATCAATCAAGATGACGAACAGATACCATGTGTAATGAATAACTTTGCTTACAACAATGAAAATGGTTGGGGTAATAATGAACTTATTATATCTGGTCAATCGCATGTTATTGTTCCTATTTCGCCACTTTCAAATAACGCCAAATATGGATTCACTTTGGACATTGAATTTTCCACAAAACATATAGGCGTAGAGAACGCAGAAGTATTATCTTTATGGGATGATACTAAAAACTGTGGAATCAAAATAACTACTGATGAAGTAATCATGAGATCTGCAGCAGGTAATGAGTTACGTCTATTCTTTTCTGAAGATGAAACAATATCTGCAATGTTCGAAATAGATAGAAACGAAAAGACTGCTAAGATATTCTTGAATGGTGTTATGTGTAAATGTATGCCGTTGAATGATTATGTTGCTAGTGGGGTTTCATATCTTGAAGACTTCTCTACTGATAGTTTTGTATATTTAGGTGGTCAAGATACGAACGGCTGGTGTAAGATAAAGAATCTTAGAATTTATGAAGTGTGTTTAAGTACTGCAGAATCTTTAAATAACTTTATATGTAATATAACTGATAAACAAGCTCAGAGAGACAAAGTTAAATTTCAAAACGGTGAGCATTTACCAACTTTAACGATCTATGGCGACTTCTCAGGTTTGGGTAAAGACGATAAAAAACCTTGTGATGCTGTCTTTACTTCAACTGATGTTACTAAGTATGGAGAGAGTTGGAAACTTGATGGAATGTATTCTATGCTACAATATCAAGGAACGTCATCAATGCAATATCCGATCAAGAATTACAGACTTAATCCTAGAGACGTGAACGGTAAAGTTAAACTCGATCCTTTTAATCATGGTATAGGAGAGACAAGATTCACACTCAAGGCGGACTTTGCATCATCTGGTCACTGGCAAAATACAGGATTAGCTAAATGGATTAATGATCATTTATATAACTATAATGTAAATGACGAGAAATCAATGAATCCTAAGAAATGGTTCGATCTTCAAAATGGAGGTAAATTAACTGACACCAGAGAGACTATAGACGGTTATATATGTAGATTAATATTAGTTAATAATGGTGAAACACCTTTAATGGAAGGACAAGAAGAACCTGAGCCTGGTAACACAAAGGATATGGGTGTATTTAACTTTAATAACGATAAATCTAACACTAAGACTTTTGGGTTTGATTCTGATAATTTCCCATTCTGTGCATCATTCGAAGTTGCATCGAACTCGGATACAAGTGCAGGGGCGTTTATGTCATTTGACCCTACAAAACACGGTACGGTTAAAAATTATATACAAATAAATAGTGGCGCTTATAATTCGGCAGATATACCAGATGTATTAGTATCAGGTGAAAAAATAACTGTATTTTCTTCTGTACCTATGGTTATACGTATTAAACCTAGCGATGCAGAATCAGGCGATCCGAACCTATATTCAAAAACGGTTAACGGCACACATGAGATACCTGCTGATGTAACTGCTGGTTATGCGCAAGTATCGTTTAATATTGAATTTTCAGATCAACGTTGGCCCGAATTCATAACAATAAATGGCGTATCATATTATATAGAAATAGTAGATCATTCTCCTGTTGCAGAAATTGTAAAAAAAACAGTAGCTGATGATGCGGCAGAATTAGCTTATTATAAAGAATCGTTTGAATTAAGATATCCAGATGAAGATGACGTCGGCCCTGAATTTGGATTCTTAGGTATGAATGGTGACGATAACAAAGGTGTAAGAAGATGGATTAACTTCACTGATAATTCTACGGATGAAGAATTCGTAGCTAATTTTGAACAATATTTCAATAAACAGTATACGTTACGTTATTATATTTTAGTAATGGTATTAGGAATGGTCGACAACTTAGGTAAGAATATGATGCTTGACACTTGGGACGGAGAAATAGCGTATCCTCGTTTCTATGACATGGATACAATATGTTCATTCGATAACTCTGGAGTTATCAAGTTTGATACTGATATCGAAATGGAACAAGGATATTGGAATACTTCTAGTTCAAGATTATGGACTCGTATAAGAGACTTATTCCATGACGAATTAATAGCACTTTACAATGACATGCGTAAAAACGGTTTAAGTTATGAATCTTTAATGTCATATTTTTACGATGAACAAATTGCAATGATACCTGAGAAATACTACAACATGGATTACGATGTTAAATATGGTCCATACGCAGATGAATACGCAAATAAAGCAAACGGTTCTTCTTATGAACATTTGAAAAGATGGTTAAAGAGAAGAATAATGTTTACAGATACTTTATTTGATTATGCTCCTGCGTATACAAATGACGCATTAACAATCAGAGCAAATACAACTGAACTAATGACACTTGAAATAGAAACTTATGTTCCCGTTTATCAACATTTATCTTGGTATAACAATCAAATGGACAAAAAGAAAATAAATGGTAAAGATCCTGTTACATTCACCGGTAAAGCTCAAGCGGAAACAGATCAGGAAGTATTCATATATGGCGGAAGTAATATTAAACGTATAAAAGGTCTGAGTACACTAAATCCAGACTCAATGCTTATAGGTAATGCTGATCGTTTAATGGAACTTGAATGTAAGAACGCCGCTATATTATCGGATATAAACTCAAATAAAGCAAACTTATCCGCAAATAGATATTTGACAAAAGTTGACTTAAGTGGGTGTACCGCATTAGGCGGAACTTTAAGACTTAATAATTCACCACTAATACAAGAGATCAATATACAAGATACGGCTATTGATAATTTATTGTTATCTACTTCATTACGTAATCTTAAGACTCTTAAATTACCAGAAGCAATAACGGAACTTGTATTTGAAAACCTTAGTGTTTTAGAAACATTAGATATTCAAGGTAATCCTGAAATGACTAGGGTTTCTTTAACTAACTGTCCAAATGTAGACTTCACTATATTTACAGCATTGAAAAAAATAAACAATTTATATTTGAATAATTCATTAGTTGACGTTGACGTCTTAACTTTAAACAATGTTCCTAATATTGAATTAGCCAACATGCCTAGATTATGTTCTTTAAATTTATCACCTAACGATGAATACGAAGATATAACTATCGCTGAGATGCAGACAAAACCAAACGTAACTGTTAAATCATCAAGTTGCCCTAACTTCCAAAAAATACAAGTTACAGCCCCTCAAAGAGTATCATATATGCCGGATGATGACGGTTTAATACAACCTTATAAAGTATTTGCAGCTAACACATTTGATATTTCTCAGACTGGTATTAGAGAATTAGATCTTTTATGCACTAGTGATATTTATAATCTTAAAGTTCCTACTACGTTAGAATGTTTTATATGTGACTCTGCCTATGACTTAAAACAAAGTGTTATTACTGACGGCGCATTTAATACAATACACAATGATTTGATTAAACCTTATACTGAGGAGTTTAATGAAGAAGTTTATAATGGATTAATCGAAAAAGAAGAAAGTGGACAAGTAAACACCGATTATACTGGTATTTGGACTGGGCGTTCGTTAGTTAATAGCGGAAACTTACAAGAGGGTCGAGACGAATGGCTCAAAAATTATAGATCTACTGATTTTATAAAAGTTATTCCTGAAACCGATATTAGTTTATATGCCTGTAATCCTACGATTATATTATATAACTACAAAAAAGAATATATTTCTTATTTGTCTTATACTAATAACAGAAACCTTATAGAATATGGAACTGTTTCTGGAACTTTATCAGAAAATTGCAAATATATCAAATTCAGTATAAATGCTATTAATGACCATTTAAATTATAAATACAAATATAAAACCCCATACACTCCAAACATAGTACCAACAGCAGCAAATGGTTCTATCGTATGTAATATGTGGAGTGACAATACAAATCAACCAACATCTACAAGCCCATATATTTGGGACCTAAAAGGTTTAGTTCTTGATGATTTCTTTACTTATGGGGTTAATAATAAGGTTGATGTTGCCGACGATAATTCCATAACAATGCCTAAACGTATCTCAGACTATAAGGTACGTATGATAAATGCTAATATCAAACCGGACAGATATCCGACAATGTTCTACCCTAAATTCATAGATACAGTTCTACCAATCACAGGTAAAGTAGATTATACAGAATATACAGGCGAATCTTTAGCGTGGGCGTTTGCTTATACTACTGATGATGTAACTAGATTGCCTCTGGATAGTAGAAAACAAAAATTCATAACTAACGATTACAACAAACTATACGGAACTGATTATGTTGATGTTACTGATGTATGGGCTTATAAAAATGATGATTTCTCAAATAGAACTGAGAATCCTAACATCGTTAAAGCATATATCGAGTTAACATCTTCTAATTACCAAACTCGTATCGACGACGTATTACAATGGTATCCTAATTGTACTGAATTGTATTTATTTGAAGATGGTAGTGTGACAAGTTTAGCTGACTTATTATTTGCGGGAAACAAAGTTAGTAATAAAAAAGTAATAAAAGTTGTTTTTATGGAAGATAATTTCAATAATGTTGGAAATATGCAGACTGCTTTTAGAGAATGTTCTAAATTACAAATGGTTGAGAACTTACCTAAATCTGCAAATAATTTAATAGGAACATTTGATGGATGCGGTTCATTAAATCAACAATTTGATTTTAGCAATTTACAGTTAATTAATGATGGATTAATTTCAACTTGGAAAAATTGTTCTTCATTAACATACACTCCAATATTACCAACTAATTACACAGGTAGTTTAGCAAGTGCTTTTCAAGGCACTAAAATAACAACAGCACCAGTATTGCCAGATGGAGTTACGAGTTTAGTAAGTGCATTTAGAGAATGTAAAGAATTAACAACAGTAAGTAATATACCATCAAACTGTGTTGATTATAACAATGCATTTAGAGGTTGTACTAAACTAACATCTGTCCCAGAAACAGGTTGGAAAGGTAATATGTTATGGACATTTTCTTACACTCTTATAAATCAAAAAATAGTTATTAATTCAGCAAGTGATTTGTCTAGTACATTTGCATATTGTGGTTCATTAAATATAACTCCTACATTACCAAAAGAAATGAAGGGTTCAATGTCAAATTGTTTTAAAAGTTGTCCAAATTTAGTAACTCCACCTCAAACGCCAGAAGGGGTTACCGATATGAATTGTGCTTATCAATATTGTAGTAATTTGGAACAAGCACCTTATATACCAGATTCAGTAATCAATATATCGTATATGATATGTGGTTGTAGCAAGATAACAGAAATTACAATACCTTTAGATTCTATACTGTTTAATAGAGTTGAAAATGCTTTTCAAACTTGTACCGCATTAACAAGAGTTTATTGGAGAGGTATAAGAACTACAGATTGGAATTTATTAGGGTTTGGTAAATCAACTTATGAACAAGAAGATTTAAAAGACTTAGTTAATAACCATTTAGAAGATTTATACAAAGATAAAATTAAAATAAGTTACGGAAGTAAAATAACAATAAATGATACAGAAACAACAATATCTTAGGGAGAGAAATCTCCCTGAAAGGAGTTGATAAAATGAGTGATAATTTATATCTGTTTGCTAATAATAATGGAGGACAAGCAGAAGGAAATGGAAGTTATCGACTTTATGATATGAAAATAGAAGGTGATTCAGAAGGTGTTGAAAGTGGAGTTAATTATGTGGATTATCTAATTGGTGATGGAGCTAACTACTTCGATACAGGAATAATAGCAAGAAGTGACTATAAATATGAGTTAATATTTAGTGATAATACTGTAAACGCTTGGGAAAGATATTTTTGTGGAGAAAATTTTTATATAGAAAGAAGGACTAACAATGATTATATTAATATTAGATATTTTGATAAGCTATATGAAAGAGTTATAAATTATCCACCTACAAACGATAAATTAAAAATTTATATAGATGCTAATAAAATATATTTTAATGATGAATTAGTATATGAAATGGAAGTTAAAGACATAATTAAAACAGATAGTACAAATCTAAAATTATTAAATAATTTTTCAAGTAATTATACAGATATGAAATGCTATTCTTTTAAAGTATTAGATGCTCAAAATACTCTATTAATCCATTTAAGACCTTGCTTAGACCCTAGTGGAGTTCCATGTATGTATGATGAAGTATCTAAAAAATATTTCTATAATAAAGGCACAGGAACATTCAAATATAAGAAAACATTAAGAGATTTTCAACCAGTACTAGATAGTAATAATGTACCATGTCTATTAGATAAGATAAATAATAAATTTTATTATAATAAGAGTGGAGAAGTTTTTAAGACTAAAGAAAAACCTAAATATAAGAAGTTGAAATATTTAAAAGGAGATGGAGCAAGTTTAATAGATTTAGGAATTACAACAGGAAGTTTAACTGGATATGATTTAGAAATAAAAGTAGATGAAGGGACTAAACATAATCATGTTATATTTGGAACTTGTGGGAAAAATGATATTTCAAATTCAATAATGCAGTTTGGGTATATTTATCGTCAAGAAAATTTTAGAAATTATGCAAGTTGTGAAAGCTCTAGTAGGAGTGGAAATATTGTAAAGATGATGAATTTTAAAGAAAACACTAATACTAAAAATTCAAATGTCTTTTTATTTGGGTATTCAACTTATATAGGAGATAGTAGTATCTATTATGTAAAATTATTCGATACAAGTGATACTCTTACATTAGACCTAATTCCAGTATTAGACCAAAATAATATACCTTGTATGTATGATAAAGTATCAGACCAATTCTTTTATAATCAAGGAACAGGAACTTTTGGATATGAGATAGAAGAATTAGATGCTCCAGAAATAGATTATGTAGAGTATTTAGAATCAACGGGAACTCAATATATAGATACAGGAATACCAGTATATGATAATACTTCCTATGAAATAAAAGCAGCTAATAAAGAACGTGGATATGTATTTGGTGTTTCAGGAAATTATAATGTGGGTCGAACTGAATTGAATATGAGCGCAAGTAGTTGTATCCCTGTAATGTTTAGTGGAGGGTATAAAACTTGTACACTTAAAAATAGTACATTCGGATACCCTCACACTATAAAAATGACACCCACTCAATTATTTATTGATGGGGAAGAAATACAAGAACCTAATTGGGGTGATACAGTACCTTCTAGTGATTATAAAATGAGATTATTCGGTTATTTATCATGGCAGAAATCATATATAACTATAACTAAAAGTATGGTTTATTACTTCAAAACTTATAAAGGAGAAGAATTAATTCAAGACCTAAGACCTTGTCTTGATATAGAAGGAATACCATGTATGTATGATACGGTTTCAAAACAATATTATTATAATCAAGGAACAGGTCAATTTAGTTATGGAGATATAATAGAGTATACTCCAATAGAATATATAGAATCTAATGGTACTCAATATATAGATACAGGAGTTGTTCCTAATGAGAATACAGATATAGATATGACTTGTAGAGCCGTTTCTAATGGTGGTTATATTTTAAACAATCTACAATTAGACACAACATATAAATACGGCGAAACAGACACTACAACACAACCTAATTTAACTGCGTCAGCAGGAGCAACATTAACCATGGGTACAATAAACTTATCAAAATTAGACGAAGAAGAGGTAGCGCAAGCTGTTCTCAATGGTTGGACTTTAGAATAGAAAGGAGGTGAATAAATGAATATTATAGTAAAAGATAATATACGAACATTGATCGCAGACATAGGTTATCTAATACACAATACTCAAACTGATTCATACAGTCAAAAAGTATATACTGGTATCAATTCAGATTTAAGTATATTCGAAGAAGTAATAGATGATACAGTAAGTGAAGCGTTACGTATAGGTTTGGAAAATATGAAAATTGATAATAAAACTATGTCTGAAAACATCAAAGAAGTTCAAGTGAAAAATCAATCATTACACAAGATTGGCAAGATCGTAGCAAATAATGTAACCGATGATGTTCAAGCATTAGAAATTAAAGAATTTTATGATGAATGGCAGGAAGGAGTTCAATACGAATTAGGACGTTACGTAATGTATAAAGACGTTCTATATAAAGTAATAACTGCTCATACAAGTCAAGCAGACTGGACACCAGTCGCAGCTACGTCATTATTTGCAAATGTATTAACATCACTTGACGGAACACCTAAAGACTGGGTTCAACCTGATTCTACAAATCCTTATATGAAAGGAGATAAAGTCTTATTCGAAGGTAAGACATATGAGTCTATAATAGATAATAATATCTGGTCTCCTAGCGCATATCCTGCCGGATGGAAAGAAATTTAAACCATAAGGAGGTTATATTATGGGAGACGAAAAAGCAATGGAGTTATTACTTCAAATTTTACAAGATATGTCGTTTGTTAAAGCTAAACTTGAAAGTATCGATGAACAAAAAATCATTTCTCGTTTAGATGATTTAGAAGCGACATCTAAAGAAAATTCAAGAGTGATAGAAAAGTTAGAAAAAGAAACTGAAAAAACTGAAGATTTTATACGTAATAGCTTGGTCAACTCAAGACATCAACAAGCTACTATATTTGTAAGTTTGGGGGTGGCACTATTCAGTGCTATCCTTTCTTTTATATTTGGATTACTAAGATAGGGGGTAGTATTATGAAAGAAAAAATAAAGAATCCATATTTCTGGTTATCAACTATAGCTCTTATATTCTCTGCTAGTGGTATAGACTTTAATACTTTAACTAGTTGGGGATTAATGGGTAAAGCATTATTAAGTATAATATCTAATCCAGTTGCTGTAGTTGCGGTTATAACAGCATTCCTAGGTATATGGAATGATAACTCGACTAAAGGATTAGACAGAATAAAGAAAGGGGAATAATATGAGAACTTCAAATGGATATACTATAATGACCGCTGATGAATTCGGTCCTTGGTTAAAGAAACAAAAAGTATGGAGATCAATAAAGAAATTACAAGTTCATCATACATTAGCTCCAGATCAAAAAACATTTGAAAAAACAGATAAAAGAGTATATTCTGATCCATACGTTGGTCGTAACGAAGCATTCGATTCTTACGGTAAAAATACTTGGAACTCTCCAGATTCTAAAGGTTGCTATATAGCTCAAAACTTAACTATATGGCCTGACGGTTTAATAGTAACAGGTAGAGATTTAAATAGTACTCCAATAGGCATTAAAGGTTGGAATACAGGAGCTATATGTTGTGAAATATTTGGAAACTTCGATAAAGGTAAAGACAAAATGCCTGAAGCACAACGTAAAGCAGTTATAACTGTATACGGTGAAATGTGTAAGAGATTTGGTTTAAAACCATCTACAAATACTATAAGATATCATTGTTGGTTCACAGCTGATGGAACATATTTAGCAGGATATAACAAATATAAATCAGCTAAAACTTGTCCTGGTACAGCGTTCTTTGGTGGTAATACAATGAAAGTATATAAAGAAAATTTCTTACCAGCGATAAAAGAATATGTTGCTGGTAATAAAGAACCGCAAAAATTCAAATCATATTTGGTAAGGGTTACTACAGATGTATTAAATATTCGTAGAGATGCATCCGCTAAATCTGATAAAATGGGAGAAGTAAAACGAGGTGATGTATTCACTATTGTCGCTGAAGAAGGCAAATGGGGATATTTAAAATCTGGCGCAGGTTGGATTCATCTTGGTTATACTGAAAGAGTGGTTTAAAACGCGCGAAATTTACAAGGCCTCTAATGAAAGAATATAATTTTATGGAGGTATTAATTATGAGTATAACTAAAAAAATATTAGATTGGAACGAAAAGAAAATAGATAATTTATTAGTTCAAGAACCAAGCGTGAAAGGAATGGCAAAAGCATTCGGACACGGTTGTATAAATGGATTAGTTGACGTATCTGTTATAGTTGGAGGTTCAATTATATTATTAGGATATGGTATAATCATAAGAAACAAAATAAAAAGATAACTTTAAAAGGTAAGAGTCTTTATTACAAAGGCTCTTATTTTTCTTCATTCGCGATAATTACAAGTCCTATTATGAAAACATATTTTAGGAGGTATTAATTATGAGAAACACAAACTATGAAATGTTGAATGAATTGTTAAAAGACAGACTTGAAATAGCATTATCAGAAATGCCAAATGAGGATGATTATAATAGCAAAGCATTTAGTGAAGCTATGAAGTTAGCTGAAACTATCAATGTATTAGACAGAAACAATGTGGAAATGACAAAACTTGAAAAGGAATTAGAAAATAGATTAGAGATAGAAGATAAGAAAAACGAAGTTCAAAACAGAAAGAATGAGTTAGAAATTAACGCGAAGAAAGAAGCGGATAAAGAAAAACTTAGACTAGAAGCAGAGAAAATACGTTTGGATAATCAAAAATCTGTAAACAATTATAATCTTGAACAAGATAAATTGAGTACACAACGTTTATTGAAGATACTTGAAGTAACAGCAGCTGTAGTGCTTACACCGATGATTGATAATAAATTCAGAACTAAATTTGCAAAACTGATATGTAATTTCGAGAAAGATTATAACTTTACAACAACAGCAGGTAGAAGTTTATCAAAGTTATTTAAACTATAGTATATTTCAAAGCTTAACAGGTTAGCAACAAAGCCTGTTGGGTTTTGCGCGAAATTTACAAGGTCTTTAATGAAAAGGAGAAGCAGTGTGCCGTAAGGCTAGTGACCGAGAGGGTTCATTCAAAGATACAACGAGACCTTTTATTTTTATAGCGGAAGGCAGGATCTATATCGATCCGGGGAGAGAAATAGTACCCACGCTATTTTATTTTTGCAAGGAGGTATATGTATGAAAAACATATTTAAAAGACCAGAAACTTTAATAGGTGTCGGCATAGGTGGTTTTATATCTGCAGCTGTTATGTGCGGTAAAGCTAGTATAAAAGCCGACAGAATACTTGATGATTTAGAATATTATGAAAACAGAGAATTAACTTTAAAAGAAAAAGTTAAAGCAACTTGGAAGTGTTACGTGCCAACCGTAATAGTGCTAGCAGGTTCTGCATATTCTATTCTTTATGGAACAAACGTATTAACAAAACGTAATGCAACATTAATGGCAAGCGCTGGCGTAATGGCTGAAACATTAAACTTATATAACAACAAAATAAAAGAAGTTGTAGGTGAAGAAAAAGCGGAAGAAATACACCGAGAAATCAATAAAGAAATTTTAGCTAAAAAGAACCCACCTAAAACATTAGTCTATAATAACGAACAAGATGTGTTATGTTTTGATTCTCTTAGCGGATCATATTTCATATCAAGTATGGCTAAGTTAAAAGAAATCGAACATATTTTAAACAAACGTATGTTAACTGAAAATTACGTAATGCTGAACGAGTACAACGAAGAGTTAGGTTTAGAGTCTTGTTATTTAGGAACAGTCATGGGATGGCATATTGATAGCGGATTCATTGACATGGATTTCGATAGTCAATTGACGAAAGACGGTAGATTAGCATTGGTCGTATATCATAATGTACATCCAATAGCAATATGAGGAGGTTATATTTATGAATCTGGAAATGAAATTAAGAAAGTATGCACCAGAGATATTAGCTGGCGTAGCGGTAGTAGGAGTCGTAGCTACGACTCTTTCTGCCATTAAAGCAACACCTAAAGTATATTCTTTAATCGAACATAACGAAGAGATTAAAAATAGAGCATTGACGCCTAACGAACAATTAGTAATCGCTTTGCCAAATTATCGTAATGCAATTATATTTGGAGGAGTTACTATATCTGCAATCATAGGCTCTTCTGTTTTATCATTCAAACGTATGGAGAGTTTAAAAGAATTAGCAGCTACTAGTTATATTTTACTTGATACGGCGTTCAAAGAATACAGAGAACAAGTTGTAGAAATGTTTGGCGAAGACGTGGATCAAAAAATTGCCGGGGGGTTATTTTTGAAAAAACATTCTAACATCACCAAGGAAGATGTTTTGTTCTACGAACCAGTGACAAAAAGATATTTTGAAATAACGCACGATGAATTAGCGAAAGCGGTATATGAACTAAATAGAAAATATGCAATTGATGGCGAGGTTTCACTTAATTATTTCTTAAAATTAATCGGTCTTGAAGAAACTGTACAGGGTAATATTAATGGATGGAACGCCACAATGAATTGGGAATTCTATGGTTACGCTTGGGTTGATGTAGAGTTCGATAGAATAACTCTTGACGATGGATTAGAATGTCTTAAATTAAGATATGTTTTGCCTCCAGATGAAAACTACATGTTATATTGATACGCGATATTTACATGGCCTCTAATGAAAGAATATAAATTTATGGAGGTATTAACATGAACGAAATGAATAATATGGAAAACAATAATCAAGAGGTTTATTATATTTTAGTAGATGAAAGTATGTTATCTGAAAAGAAAAAATCTTACGCAGTAGAATTAGGAAAATCTATGGTGGGAACAGTGTTATTATCAGCAGCCGTAATGGGTGGTACAGCTTTAGCAGGCTTAGCTATCGAAAAGGTTGTGATACCAGCAGCTGAAACTACAGTAGACGGAATAATAACTGTAAAGAATAGACTTAAAGATAAAATAAAAAATCGCAAAAATAAAGAAGCTGAAGATGAAGAATTTGAAATATTATAATTAGTTTATATTTAACTAACAAAAATCATTATTAATTCAGAAAGAGATTGTACTTTTAAACAAGTACTTTCTCTTTTGCATTTTGCGCGATTGATACATATTCTTTAATGAAAGAATATAAATTTATGGAGGTATTTAACTATGAAAAAGATATTTAACGGAACTAATTTAGGTATAGCAGGTTTGATATTATCACTAGCAGGAACGGTGATATCTTCAATGTCTGAAGACAAGAAATTAGACGAAAGAATAGCTAAAGAAGTAGCTAAACAATTATCTAATATAAATAAATAATTTCGAAGGGGATGGTACTTATCACAAGTACTGTTCTCTTTTATTTTTGAAGGCGCGCGAAATTTACAAAGCCTTTAATGAAAGAATACAATTTTTTAGGAGGTAACAAAATGAACGAAATGAATAATAATTATGAAATGGAATTAGGTAATGAAATCCAACCAATGGAAAGTGAACAATTTGTAAACTCTGAAACTGAAATAACTTCAGAAGATAATGGAAACTCATTAGGATCAATCTTAATCAGTGCTAGTATAGGAGCAGTAGTAGGTATAGCAAGTGTGGTTGTAGCAGATCAACTTACTAAACGTGTATTTGTACCTGTAGGTAACAGATTAATGAGAAAAATTAATGAAAGAAAATTAGCTAAAGAAGCACAAGCAGAAGAAGAATTAGCAGATCAATTAGCTGAACAAGAATTGGAATCTGAATCTGAACCAGTTGATAATAAATAATTTAGTTTATTTATCACAATCTAGAATTAGATATTAATTCAAAGGAGGAGTACTTTTAAACAAGTACTTTCTCTTTTGCGTTTTATATTTTTAAAAAGAAGGAGATGTTAACATGGCTGAATATAAAAGTAATTCTCACAAATCTAAACAAGAAGAAAGAGAGAAATTACAACCAATAGCAAAAGGAAAAAAAGTTGAAAAGAAACAAGAATCTTTTAAAGATATGTTTAAAACAAACAGCTCAAGTATAAAAGAGTATATCATTATGGATATTTTAATACCAACAGCAAAAAGAACTATATCTGAGATCGTTGGTAGTTCAAGTGATATTTTAGTTGATACTATAGATACTATATTATTTGGAGAAAAAAGATCTCGTAGTAGAAGACGTAGTGGTTCAGGGAGAACAAGTTACTACAAATATTACGATGACAGAGATAGATACAGAGACCGTGATAGAGATCGCGACAGACCGGCGAGAGTCAGAGGTTATGAATTTGATGATATCGTATTAGAAACAAGAAGAGAAGCAGAAGAAGTTCTAGACAGAATGGAAGATTTAATTGATACATATAAAATTGTATCAGTTGCAGATTTATATGACTTAGTTGGTATATCTGGAAACTATACAGATAACAAATATGGATGGTCAAACTTACGAAGCGCAAGAGTAGAATCTCTTCGTTACGGAGATGGTTATATTCTTAAACTTCCAAAAGCATTACCATTAGACTAACTTATAGGAAGGGGTATATTTATGGAACATGTAAAGTGTATTGTAAATCCAAGTTACAGTAGATGTACAAATTGTACGAATACTCAAATGGAATACGGTGCTGTATTGTCTTGCAAAACGGAATGTCCATATAAAAAAGAGGGGTTTATTATTGGATACAGAAAAGGATTCTTTGGTGATAAATTCACAGTATTATTGTCTGACGGATATATTGAGAATGTATCAATAAATAGAATCCAAATAATAGATTAATCCAGGAGGTTATATTTATGTTAAAGAAATTAGCTAAGAATACTATTGAGGTTGTAGCCATAGCAGCTATTATTAATAATCCGATAGTATCAGGTACTTTATATTATGGTACAGAAGCTTTTAACGCAGGTAGAGAAGTGGTTGGGGCATTGGGTAAAACTGCTCCAGCTGAAAAATTAAAAGATAAATTTAGAAAGGATTAATAATATGATAGATGAAATATTAAACGCAGGGTTGATTATTGGTTTATGTGGTTTATATTTTGGATTAGGAATGAAATTCGTTACAAAGAGAGGTGTTAGATAATATGAAACAATTAATACTAGGAATTGCATGTTTTGGTTTTGGTTGCTTTTTATTAGGTGTCGACTTGGGGTGTAGAAAATGGAAAACAAACAAGAAATAATTTATATTTTAGAAAATCATGGTCTATTGGTGGCGTGTACAGCAATAGGCTTTGGTGTTGGTTTAATATTAGAAACAATAATAAATCAAAAAACAAACACTATGTATATTTTAGAAGATGGAGGTAAATAGAATGAATATAAAAGAAATGTTTAATAAATGTAAATTTAAAGCTCAAAAACATTCACCTGAAATATTAATAGGTGTTGGAGTTGTAGGTATGATAGGTTCTACAGTATTAGCTTGTAGAGCAACATTAAAGATAAATGACGTAATGGAAGAAACTCAAGAAAACTTAGATAAAATAGAAACAGCATTAGAAAAAGTTGACAAAGAAAAATACAGTGAAGAAGATGCTGAAAGAGATAGACATGTTATAACAGTTCAAACTGGCGTAAAGATAATTAAATTATATTTGCCAGCAGTTGGTTTAGGTATATTCTCAGTTGCTTGTTTGATATCTTCAAATAGAATACTTCAAAAGAGATATGCTGGATTGGCATCTGCGTATACATTACTTGATAAATCATATTCTAATTACAGAAAAAACGTTATTGAAAAATATGGCGAAGAAGTAGATAAAGAAATGAGATATGGAATAAAAGCAGAAACTATAACAGATGAAGATGGAAATGAAACAACTCAAAAAGTTATGGAAATGGATCCTAATGATCCAAATTCATATTCAGATTATGCTAGATTCTTTGATGAAGCATCACCATATTGGGAGAAAGATCCTGAGTATAATTTAACATTCTTGAAAGCACAACAACAATACGCAAACGATATTTTAGTCGCTAGAGGAAGAATATTCTTAAATGAAGTTTACGAAATGTTAGGTATACCTAAAACTAAAGCGGGGCAAGTTGTAGGTTGGGTTTATGATCCTGAACATCCAGTAGGAGACAATTACGTAGACTTTGGTTTATTTGATTTAGACAGAGAAAGAGTAAGAAGATTTGTAAATGGTGACGAAAGAAATATATTATTAGACTTCAACGTTGACGGAAATATATGGGAACTTATGTGAAGACTTGGTGAAGGAACTGGTAATCCATATATAGACGAATTATATACAAGATAAATTATATTTAAAGGGGCGAAAGGAGTTAAGGGGTATGTTCAACTTATTAAAGAAAGTTGTTAAAATAGGAGTGGCAGGGCTAGCTACTTACATGTTGTATGATCATTTCTTTGGAGAAGAAGAGATCATCGAAGAAAAGGAAGAAGAAATATTAACAGAAGAAACTAATGACGAAGAGGAGAATACACCAATGGTAGTTTTGATGGAAGAAGACGATAAAAAAGAAAAGAAATCTATATTTGGAAAAGCCAAAATAGTTACAAACGCAAACGATGTATTAAAAAATGCGAATAAAGCAATAGATAACGCTAATACTGCAATTGAAAAAGCAGGTAATGTTATGGATAATACTAATGATGCAATTCATAACATGAATGAACTTATTTGGAAATTGAATAAAGACATTGAGCAATTAAAGAGACTTATATTTGTAATATTAGTATTTGGAATTATTTATTTAATTCTGTAAAGGAGGAATAGAAATGTTAAAGAAAACAATAATAGGCTTTGTTATATTTGCAGGTGGTTGTGTTACTGGATATTTCACTTGTGATATGATAAAGAAAGAAAAATACAAAGAAGAGGCAAGTAAATTAGCAAGAATAGAAATCAATGAAGTAAAGGAAATTTACAAACAAAAATTAGATGAGTTCCAAACAGAACACACTAAACGTTTAGACGACTTTGAAACTGAACAATTGGAAAAACTTGATGCTATAAGAGAAAAAGCAGAAAATCATATCGCGACTTTGGATAAAGAAAATGACGAAAAAAACGTAATAGATTATCACAAAATAGCGAGTCAATATAAATCAACAAAATATCCTACTCAAAGGAAAGAAGAAAGTGTTTTAGAACAATTAGCGGATAATATTTCCGAAGAGGGAAAAGAAGCGCATGAAATAATAACTAGAGCATCAAGTGACGAAATATCAATATTAAATACTCTAACATACGAAAAGACTATCTATAACAGACCAGAAATAATAGAACCAGATGAGTATGGTGAAAATGAAGATTATGACACTTTGCAACTGACATATTTTATGGGTGATAAAAAGTTAGTTGATGAAGATGCAGACGATGTCATTGACGAAGTAGACCTTCATATAGGGGAAGAAAACCTAAAGATATTTGATGAATTCCCTGAGGCCACAAGTTTATATATTAGAAATGACGAACTTAAAATGGATTTCGAAATACTTAAAGATGATTTCTGTTATGAAGAAATAAAACCTGTAGAAGAAATCCAAAGAAAGCCTCATCAAGTAGATTAGTATGAGTAAAGTTATATTTGAGTATAAACAATGGCTAATTGATATCGTTTATAAAGACCGTCCAAGAAGGAGAGCATCATATACTAAACTATTAGATGTTCTCTTTGATGTGGACTTTAAAGTACATCACCCATACGATGAGAATCGAGAAGTTGACGGAGAAGAACTTCGTTGGATGTTTGTTCATGGTGGTGGAGATCAAGATATTTATAAATGGAAACGACCATGTACAATCTTAGAGATGTTGATTGCTCTGTCGTTTAAAATGTATAACATGACAGAAGGGACCGACGAATCATATTCTCCAGGATATTGGTTTTGGGATATGATCGGTAATCTTAATTTAGATGATCAGAGTAATTCCAGATTCTCACGAAAGAAAATATTAGACAGACTACACTCTTTCAATAATCGTTTATATTTACGAGATGGAAGAGGAGGAAACATATTTATACTGAATGATAGTTTCGAAGATTTAAGAGATAAACAAATTTGGTGGCAAATGTGTCATTACTTAGACGAGAAACTATTTTAGGAAGGAGGTGTATATATGTTCAAATTCATAAGACGAATGTTTAATAGGATATTTAAGATTCATAGTCCTTCTAGGGAATGGATCAAAGTTCCTAATAAACATGACGATACTTATTAGAGAGGAGGTATATTATGTGGTAGACTTCATGACAATAGCTACAAAAATTACAAAGAGTGGAGTAATGGAAATATACCCAAAATTCGTTATTAAAAAATCTAAAGATTTAATGATTCGTGGTGGGGATTTTTATTCTATTTGGAACGACAACCGTAATCTATGGTCTACAGATGAGCAAGAAGCGATAACTATAATTGATAACGAACTAAGGGAATACGCTCAAGAGTATAAAAATTCTGCCACACCTGTTAGGGTTTTATATATGTGGGATGCTGAAACGGGGATTATTGATAAATGGCATAAATACGTTCAAAAACAAATGCGAGATAATTACCATATGCTTGACGAAAAGTTAATATGGAAAAACATGAATCCAAAGAAAGAGGACTATGCGAGTAAAGTTTTACCATATCCTTTAGAAGGTAATTCGATTACGGCATTTGATAAAATAATAGGAACTTTATATTCTCCAGAAGAAAGACATAAAATTGAATGGAGTATAGGAGCTATTGTTACTGGCGATTCTAAACATATTCAGAAATTTATGGTTCTGTATGGTTCAGCCGGTACAGGTAAATCAACAATCCTAAATATTATACAAGATTTATTCGAAGGATATTATTCAGTGTTTGACGCTAGGGCTTTGGGTAGCTCTAGCAACTCTTTCGCTCTTGAATCATTTAAGACTAATCCGTTGGTTGCGATTCAACATGACGGCGACTTATCAAGGATAGAAGATAATACTAGACTGAATTCATTAGTGTCACATGAGCTCATGACAGTTAATGAAAAATTTAAATCCGCATATCACAATAGATTCAAAGCATTCTTATTTATGGGTACTAATAAACCTGTAAAAATCACAGATGCTAAATCGGGTTTGATAAGACGTCTTATTGATGTTACTCCTTCAGGTGAAAAATTATCAAGAAAAGAATACGATAAAGCAATGAATCAGATACCTTTCGAATTGGGAGCTATCGCGTTACATTGTAGAGATGTATATTTAGCTGATACTCATGCTTATGATGATTATATTCCAGTAGGCATGTTATCGAGTACAAATGATTTCTACAACTTTGTATTAGATCATTACTTTATATTTGCAGAGGAGAAAAACATATCTCTGAAAAGAGCCTGGGATTTATATAAAATATATATTGAAGAGGCAAAAGTTCCATATCCTTTATCTAAACGTGTATTCAAAGAAGAGTTGAAAAACTATTTTGAGGATTACAAAGAAAGAGGTAGTGAAGACGGTTCTAGAGTTAGAAACTATTATATTGGTTTCTTAGAAGATAAGTTCGAAGAGCATAAAGAATCTGAAGTAGAAGAAGATATTTCAACTATAGAATTAAATGGCGCCAGTTCTATATTTGATGAAACTTGTTCGGATTACCCTGCTCAATACGCAGACGAAAAGAAAGGAACACCTAAAAAGGGTTGGGATTATATTAAGACAACTTTAAAAGATATTGACACTTCAAAACTGCATTATGTCAGAGTTCCGGAAAATCATATTATTATAGATTTTGATTTAACGGATAAAGATGGCAATAAATCTTTAGAAAAGAATTTAGAAGCGGCTAGTAAATGGCCACCAACATATTGTGAATTATCTAAATCAGGTAAAGGTGTACATCTTCATTATATTTATAATGGGGATCCGAAACGTCTTTCAACTGTTTATGATGATCATATTGAAGTAAAAGTATATTCTGGTAAGAGCGCACTTAGAAGAAAATTAACTAAATGTAATGACTTACCAATCGCAACTATATCTTCTGGTTTACCATTGAAAGGAGATGATAAAATGGTAAATTTTGATAGTGTAAAAAACGAAAAGATGATACGTACTTTAATTAAGAAAAACTTAAGAAAGGAAATTCATCCAGCAACTAAACCAAGTATCGATTTTATTAAAAAGATATTAGACGATGCTTTCGATAGTGGAATAGCTTATGATGTGACAGACATGAAACCTAAAGTTTTATCGTTTGCTGCTTCATCAAGTAATCAAGCTGATTATTGTATCAAACTAGTAGGTAAGATGAAATGGAAATCAGAGCATGAATCTGAACCTAAAGAAAGTGAAAAAGACATTATATTTTATGACGTTGAAGTGTTCCCAAATCTATTTTTAGTAAACTGGAAAAAAGCCGGAGAAGGAAATCCGGTGGTTAGAATGATAAATCCTAAACCGGAAGACATCGAAAGTTTATTTAAATTTAGACTTGTTGGTTTTAACTGTAGACGATACGATAATCATATTCTATATGCAAGATATTTAGGATACAATAATAAACAACTATATGCATTATCTCAAAAGATAATAAATACCGGGAAGGGATTTTTCGGAGAGGCTTATAATGTATCTTATACTGATGTGTATGATTTCTCAACAAAGAAACAATCTTTGAAAAAATGGGAAATAGAATTAGGAATACATCATAAAGAATTAGGTTTGCCTTGGGATGAACCTGTTCCAGAAGAAATGTGGACTTTAGTGGCCGAATATTGTGATAATGATGTCATTGCAACTGAAGCAGTATTCAATCATCTTAAAGGTGATTTTGTCGCTAGACAGATATTAGCAGATTTGGCTGGAATGACCGTCAATGATACAAGTAATAGCTTAACAACTAGAATCATATTTGGAAAAGAGAGACATCCAAATCTTGTGTATACAGATTTAGCTACAGGAGAACAATACTTTTAAGTATATTCCAGAAAGGGGTTAATAATATGAAGAAATTCGTTAAACGTATAACTAAGGGAGTTAAAATAGTTATGAACGTTCCGAAAGATATTTGTAAAGAAATTGTTAATAATAAAGAAGCAAGACTTGTATTAGGAATGATATGCATAGGTATAGGGTGTGTGGGGATAACACTTGTAGGTTCTGTTTATATGCCTATACCTAAATAAACATATTCCAGAAAGGGGTTAAGGATATGAAAAAGATTAAAGAAAAGAAAGAGGGCATCATAGTTGATATCACAAAATATATGAAGGCTAAGGAGGAAGAAAAAAGAAAAAATAAACTAGTAGATAGTATGCAATTTCTAGGCTGTACTGCCATACTTATATTCATTATAGTATGGTGGTCTATAGCTGGATTTATATTTCACTGCTTAGGAATGTAAAGGAGGTCATTATGGAAGAAATTATAAATAGCTTTCCAGGCTATGAGTTTATAGAAGGTAAAAACATGTACAGAGGAACTGACCTTGGTAAAGGCGGTTATGTATATGCAGAACCTGGTATGTATACAGATGTGGCGTTGCTTGACGTCGCATCAATGCATCCAAATAGCATAATAAATATGAATGTATTTGGAGAACACACAAAGCGTTATAAAGCATTAGTTGATGTTCGTTTAAACATAAAACATGATGACTTAGATGCTGTAGCGCATATGTTTGACGGCAAATTGGCGAAGTATTTAAACGACAAAGAATCAGTTAAGGCTTTATCTGGTGCGTTAAAGATACCAATCAATTCAGTGTATGGGTTGACTTCGGCATCTTTCGATAATCCTTTCAGGGATATTCGTAACAAAAATAATATTGTTGCATTAAGGGGAGCTTTATTTATGAGAACTCTTCAAGACGAAGTTCAAGAAAGAGGATTTACCGTAGCACATATTAAGACAGACTCAATAAAGATACCAAATGCAACACAAGATATTATAGATTTTGTTATGGACTTTGGTAAACAGTATGGTTATACATTTGAACACGAAGCGACTTATGAAAAAATGTGTTTAGTAAATGACGCAGTTTATATTGCAAAGTATAAAGACGGTGATTGGACTGCAACTGGAACTCAATTCCAAATACCATATGTATTCAAAAAGTTATTTTCTCGAGAGGATATCACTTTCGATGATTTATGTGAGACAAAATCTGTAACTTCAAGTTTATATTTAGATATGAACGAAAACTTACCAGAAGGAGAACACGCTTACGTGTTTGTTGGTAAAGTCGGTAGATTCTGTCCAATCAAACCAGGCTGTGGCGGGGGTATTCTATATCGCGAAAAAGACGGTAAGTATAATGCCGCAACTGGTTCAAAGGGTTATCGCTGGTTGGAATCTGAAATGGTAAAAGAAAAAGAAAACTGGCGAGATATAATCGATGAGAATCATTTTATCGAAATGGCTGATACAGCTGTTGAAACAATCATGAAATATGGAGATTATGATTGGTTTGTAAGTTAATATATTTTAAAAAGGAGATTGTGATTATGGATAGTATAAAATTAGAAAACGCTAGATTGATATTTAGAAACTTTGCTGGGGAAGAAAGTAAATTTAATAGAGCTGGAAACAGAAACTTCTGTGTAGTATTACCAGATGATATAGCTGAAGAATTAGCAGAAGACGGATGGAATGTAAAGATATTACAACCTAGAGACGAAGATGATACACCTACTTCATATTTACAAGTAACAGTATCATACAAAAATATACCACCTAAAGTATACATGGTAAGTGGTAGAACTAAAACTTTATTAGATGAAGAATCTATATCTTGTTTAGATTATGCGGACGTCGTTGGAGCCGATTTAATAATAAGACCATATCATTGGGAAGTAAACGGCAAAACAGGAGTTAAAGCATATTTAAAAACAGGTTATATAATTGTGGAACAAGATGAGTTTGCAAGTAAATACGACTATGATGAACCTATAGAAGACGAAGATCTTCCTTTCTAATGCAGCTAAAAGATTATCAATTAGACGCCGTTAGAAAAATGAAGAACGGATGTATATTGAATGGGGGAGTAGGGAGTGGAAAATCCATTACTTCCCTTGGATATTACTATCTTAGAAACGGTGGTGATATTTCATTTTTAAAAGGCAAAGGTCATAAGAAGATGAAGAAACCAAAGGATCTTTATATTATAACTACTGCTAGAAAACGCGATACTATGGAATGGGAAAAAGAACTTGGGTTTTACTTGCTGAGTACGAATCCTGAAAGTAGCGCATATTCTAATAAGATAACAGTTGATAGTTGGAATAATATAAAAAAATATAAGGATGTTAAAAACGCTTTCTTTATATTTGATGAACAAAGAGTTGTTGGTTATGGTTCCTGGACTAAGTCATTTTTAAAAATTGCCAAATTTAATGAATGGATATTACTATCAGCAACACCTGGGGATACATGGAGTGATTATATCCCAGTCTTCATAGCTAACGGTTTCTTTAAAAACAAAACTGAATTTTGCAGAGAGCATGTTATTTATAGTCGATTTACTAGTTATCCAAAAATCGAAGATTATCGAGGAACTGGTAAACTATTAAAACTCAGACGAAGTATATTAATAGATATGAACTTCAAAAGACAATCGATTCCTCATCATGAGGATATTTACGTAAAGTATAATGTTAAAGAATATAAAAAAATCACAAAAGATAGATGGGATATTTGGAATAATGAACCAATAATAAACGCTAGTGGATTATGTTATGCTTTAAGGAGAAGTGTTAATGAACACGATTCGAGACAGTTAGCATTATTGGAGATTTACGAAAAACATCCTCGAGTAATTATATTCTATAACTTCAATTATGAACTTGACATTTTGAAGAAATTATATTATGGACCGGATGTAGCAATAGCTGAATGGAATGGTCACAGACACGATCCTATTCCTAAATGTGAAAACTGGGTATATTTGGTTCAATACACAGCAGGAGCCGAAGGATGGAATTGTATTGCAACTGACACTATTATATTTTACAGCCAAAACTACAGTTATAAAATTATGAAACAATCAGCAGGGAGAATTGACAGAATGAACACGCCTTATAAAGATTTATATTATTATCACTTGAAGAGTCGAGCTGGTATAGATATTGCTATATCAAAAGCTCTTAAAGCTAAAAAGAATTTTAACGAAAAAGATTTTTCGAAAGGAGTTTAAAATGAAACCTGTAATTATTGTAAATGGTAAACCAAGATCTGGTAAAGATACTTTTGCAGAGTATTTAAACAAAATAGCGAGAGTTGAGAAATATTCAATAATCGATAAAGTGAAAGAAATAGCAGCTCAATGTGGATGGAATGGAAGCAAAGGTGAAAGAGATAGAAAATTCTTATGTGACGTAAAAATCATAACAGAATTATATAATGATATGCCTTTTAGAACTGTAACTGAAAAAGTAAAAATGTTTAATGAAGACGATAGTAAAAATGTATTATTAATAGACATGAGAGAACCTAGAGATATTGCTAGAGCAAAAAGAGAATTAGGAGCTTACACTATATTCATAGATAATGATAGAGTTCCTGAAATAAAATCTAATGTGGCCGATGGAACAATTCATAATTTCAACTATGATTATAGAATAGATAATAACGGAACATTAGAAGATCTAGATAAAGAAGTACAAAAATTCTGGGTGTATTTTATAAGTAAATTTGGTTGTTAAAGAAAGGGGAATATTATGTTACAAGAATGGAAAAAAGTAAACGCTTTAAAATTACCTAACTGGTCTGAATCAGATTTTGACGATTTAGCAGTTTGGTTAGAAGAAGATATATTTGGTATGGATATTTGGGTTAAGAAATATTGTCATGATGGCGAAAAATTAGGAGAATGGTTTGATAGAGTTTCTAATGGTAACGAAGAACTTAAACAATTAATCAAAGAAAAGAAATTCTTATTTGGAGGTCGTATATTAGCTAATAGAGGTTTACAAAAAGAAGGAAGAAAAGTAACATATTCTAACTGTTATGTAATAACACCACCGGAAGATAACCTTGAATCTATATTTGACTGTGCTAAAAAACTTGCCAGAACTTTTAGTTACGGTGGGGGTTGTGGTATTGATATTTCTAGATTATCTCCAGCAGGAGCTAGAATAAATAATGCCGCCAAGATTACATCAGGTGCAGTTTCATTTATGGATTTATATAATACAACAACCGGATTAATCGGACAAAACGGAAGAAGAGGAGCTTTAATGGTATCTATATCTTCAGAACATCCTGATTTAGAAAACTTCGTTCAAATAAAAAACGATCTTAATAAACTTGAAAAATGTAACATATCTGTTAGAGTTTCAGATGAGTTTATGCACGCTGTTCACAACGACAAATCATGGGAATTAGTATACAAGAGATCAGAAACAGGTGAAGATATTCGAAAAGAAGTAAGAGCTAGAGATATATTCAACATAATATGTAAAAGTGCTTGGGATACTGGAGAACCAGGTTTATTATTCTGGGATACTATAAAAACATATAATCTAAATGTTAATCATCCAGAGTTCAGTTATGCTGGTGTAAACCCTTGCGCCGAGGAACCTCTTCCGGCTGGAGGAAGTTGTTTACTTGGTGCTCTTAATCTTTCAGCTTTTGTAAACGAAGATGGGGCTTTTAACAATGATGAATTTACGAACGCTATATTTGTAGCGGTTAAAGGTTTAAATGAGGTTTTAGACGAAGGATTAGAATTACATCCATTAAAAGAACAACAAGATAGTGTTAGAGATTGGAGACAAATTGGTCTTGGCATCATGGGTCTTGCCGATTGTTTGATAAGAATGGGGTTAAGATATGGAAGCGAACAAGCACTTGAGTTTTGTGATGCTATAGGATCTGTATTGGCGGATACAGCAATTCAAGCATCTGCATATTTAGCAAGTCTTGACGGCCCATATCCTAAATACAAAGCAGAATATTTAGTTAACAATATATCTAATCATATTTACGGCAGCGATTTTTATTGTGAAAACGCTTTAAAAGATACTAAAGCTTTAGTTAGAAAACACGGTTTAAGAAACAGTCAATTGCTTACTATCGCTCCAACAGGAAGTATAGCAAATCTACTTGGTGTATCAAACGGTATAGAACCTATATTTGCATATAAATATACTAGAAAGACTGAATCACTTCATGGCGAAGATGTATATTATGAAATGTCACCGAAAGTAGTTCAAGAATATATTGATAGACATGGATTGGATACAGACGGAGATCTTCCTCATTTCTTTATAACATCACACAATCTTGATTATGTAGACAGAATTGAAATGCAATCTGTATGGCAAAAACATATTGACGCAAGTATTTCATCTACAATAAATTTACCAGAATCAACAACAGTTGATGAGATCATGGATATTTACATGTTAGCATGGGATAGAAATCTAAAAGGGTTAACTATATTTAGAGATAATTGTAAGCGTGTTGGTATATTAACTATCGATAAAGATCCAGAACAAGAGATTATATTCAACAAATATAAACCTGTTACTAGAGCTGAATTGGGTCATAGGTTATCCGGAAGTACTTATATTAAACATAACGCTTGTGGTAAAATGTATATTACTATTAACCACGACGAGAATGGAAATTTAGCCGAGGTATTTATTGATAGTGGTAAATCTGGAGGTTGCAGCGCAAACGCTGAATCTCTTGGAAGATTAGCAAGCCTTTGTATGAGAGGCGGTTTAGACGTTGAAAGTATAATTGACGCAACTAAAGGTGTAAGATGTGCTGCTTGTATGCAAGCTAGAGGTAATAAAGATAGAGAAGTTGCCGGATTATCTTGTGGTGATATTTTAGCTAAAACAATAAGGGAAGAATATTTAAGATTACGTACTGCAAAAGGTATCGATGATTTAATAACAACTGTGGAACAAAATGAATCAGGATGGAGTATGACTGTACAACGCGCATCAGGAGGACTTAAAGAAATAACAGGTGCTTTGAAATGCCCTGACTGTGGAAAAGCATTAACTAAACAAGGCGGTTGCTGGGTTTGCGAGTCTTGTGGATATTCTAAATGCGATTAGGGGTTGATAACATGTTTGAATTCTTTAGCTGGGTATTAGCTATATTTTCAGTCATCATAGCAATATTATTAATGATCGCAAGATATTTGACATACAATAGAGAATTACATGACGAACTAAGAGAAACTGCGAGTATTATAATTATAGTAACAGTTGTGAATGTGTACTGTTTATTATATTTCTTAGTATATGTTTTAATGATTTAAAACGCGCGAAATTTACAAGGCCTTTAATGAAGAGAATAGTAGCTCAATTGGTTAGAGCGCAGATATAAACAATCTGATGTTGTGGGTTCGAGTCCGACCTATTCTTTTCGTTTTATTTTTTGAAAGGAGTGATTAAATGGAACAATCTTTATTGTGTCTTTTAGTTGTACTAGATCTTATAATTTTAAGAGTTTTAGCAGATAAATAGAAAGGGGAGAAACAAATGATATTTGGTATGGCAATTATAATTGTCTTATTGATATTGATTTTATTGGCTATAATAGCGAAGTATTAAAAGGGGGTTTTAATATGACTTTTACATTATGTAGTATTGTGGCATTGGCTGTTATTTATTGTTGTTTAGATAGCAGTGAAACAAATTATAAAGAAACCAAAGGGGATGGTTATATAAGAGATCATAACAATATATTTGGAGGTAAGATTTATGAAATAAAAAAGATAGACAATAATACAACAATAGTAAGAGATCATAATAATATATTTGGAGGTAAGACTTATAAAATAAATAAATAATATAAAGGGGTTGATATTATGAATTGGGCAAGAAAGGAAATAGAAATAGCGAAAGAAGAAACTAAAAAGGAAAATGGTTTATATCAAGAACTAGCATGTGCAACTTATGATTCAGCGTTAAAAGCTTATGACGCTTTATTAGAAGATGGACATTCTGGGTTTAGTGTTCATTTAACAATGGATATTTTAAATAGACTTGTAAAGGGTTTACCTTTAGTAAAAATAACAGAAGAAAATGCAGAATGGAAAGACGTAACATATGAAAACAGCGATAATGAAAAGACATATCAAAGCACAAGATTCACGGCGTTATTTAAAAAAGTAAAAGTAATAGATGGAAAAGATGTAATCAAATACAAAGATATTCATAGAACTATGGCTGTGAATATTCACAATCCATCTTGCTGCTATAGTAGTGGTTTAGTTGACAGTGTTATAAATGAAATAACTCCGGTCGAATTACCATATTATCCAGCTACAGCGCCTATTAAAGTTTACACTGAAGATTTCTTAGCTTTCCCTGAAAACGGAGACTTTGATACTGTCGGTATATTTTATGCAATATATCCAACAGGTGAGAAAAAAGAAATTAACAGATATTTCCACTTTGATGGAAAGACAAGAACTAAAACTGAGATAGACAAAACGATGTATAACTTATTAAAAGAAAACAAAAATAAATAGTTGAAAGGAGGATACTTAGAATGGAACAATATCCAGAATATGAAGAGTATCTAAAACAACATACAATGAATATCAGAAAAGCTTTTAATTGGATTAAGAGAAGCGCTAAGGATATTCTAAGAGAAGGCGAAGGGGATTATGAGTGGAATATATATTTACATGATGACACAAAAACAATAGACGATGAATATTATGCATATTATGATTATTTCTACAATCGTAATAAAAATGGAAAATGTAAAAACAAATTTGCAGAAAAGAACTTTAGAATGGCAAAGCTTGCTCATTTTCACAGAAACCCTGATCATTGGCAACACTGGGTATTGTTTGATTCTACCGGTTTAGTTGTAGCATTAGACATGCCTTATATTTACATTGTTGAAATGGTTTGTAATTGGTGGAGCTACAGCTGGGCCGAAGATGACTTATGGTCTATATTTGATTGGTATGATCATAACAAAAAGAAAATGAAATTATCCAAAAGAACAAGAGATGAAGTTGAGGATATTTTAGACAAATTAGAAAAAGCATTAATTAGAGTTAGAGGTCCTCGCAAAAAATAAAGGTGGTGATATATTGACCATAAAAGAATTTGCGGATATTTACTTTAACTTACCAGAAGAAGAAAGGGATATTAATGATTGGTATCCTGTATTAGATTATTATATTCTAAATTTATGTAATAAATATTATAATTTGTTCACACACGAAGAAAGATATCAGTTAGCATGGATTGGAGCAATCAAAGCTATAAAAGCTTATGATATTTCAACCGGAAACAAATTTCAATCATTTCTTTATATCTGTATGAGAAACGAGATTTTATTGGAACGCAAACGTTACTACGATAAGATCTCTTTCAAATACGGAGAACCAGAAAATGGAACATACGCAACTATGTCTATTAGTTCTAAATATGGAGAAGAAGAGGATCTTGAATTGGGAGATATGTTAACTGACGGATATTGTGTAGAACACGATGGAGTAGCAAATGCAGATATTGAATTATTTACTAGAAGATTATCAGAAATGGACGCGACGATTGTTAAGGGATTATATGAAGGAAAAGACCAATCAGAACTTGCTCGTTGTCTTGGTGTTTCCACTACCACGATTCATAGGCACGTCCACAAAATCAAGGCGAAAGACGAGAAAATATTAAAAGCCTATATTGGAGGTTGATATGATTTGTACTATTAAACCTGATTATATAGAATGTCAGTATTGTTTGAGAGAACAGGCTGAAGAAGGAATTATATTATGTGAAAGATGCAAATGGTATAACGAAGTATATGAAATACTTTGGATGACTGATCATTACGCTAAGATATTTAATGATGTTAGCGAAGGTGTGATTCCTATGGATAGAATAAAAATTAAAGGGGAGGAAAAGAAGTATGAAAATTAATTATTTTGATTGTAAGGATTCTTGGCAAGAAGTAAAAAATGCCACTATGACAACAATTAATAAAGATGGAGGTAAATATCCAGAAAGCGAATGGAAAAGAAAACTTATATTAAGCGAACATTCACCAATAAGAAAAATTTGGGCTAACTGGAAATGGACTGATTTAAAATCTTGGGTGTCTGTACATTTTGTAAGACATAAATTTGGGATTGACCATTGGGTTTGTACACAAAGAACAGATAGAACAGGAGTTAATAGAGATGAATCTCCACAAGGAGCATTAGTTATGCATGAATGTCAAGCAAATGCGCAAGCGCTTATAAATATATCTAGAAAAAGATTATGCAGTTGTGCCAGCAAAGAAACTAAAGAAGCATGGCAAGCAGTGAAAGATGAAGTTGCTAAGGTTGAACCAGAATTAGCGTCTTGTATGGTTAGAGAATGCGTATATCGTGGTTTCTGTCCTGAAATGTTTGGATGTGGTTATGATAAGACAGACGCATATTTAAAAGAGCTTAGACATTACAGATATGGAGATATTAAAAAAGGAGAGTATGGCGCTTTAAATATTGTAGAACCAGAAAAGAAA